>Ga0123354_10004216_pt1 | contig 20285 bp, 9 predicted proteins | sample TergutLab28metaG_2_FD_97872 | JGI IMG/M metagenome (GOLD analysis project Ga0123354, IMG submission 97872) | Labiotermes labralis P4 segment gut microbial communities from Petit-Saut dam, French Guiana - Lab288 P4 | ecosystem: Host-associated > Arthropoda: Insects > Digestive system > Gut ...
AGCAGCAGAATTAGTTCAGGTCATTTGTAACAAATTTCAGCACATATTTCCACTTCCTACTTAGCGCCTGTCACATAGGCTAAATGTCTTAAAATTGAATTGCGTGTTTAAGAATAGAGTGAATTGTTTTTGAATAGAAAGAAATGTCACCGAACGTCTAGTTCTATGATTACCTATTGTGCTTATAGTTTCAAAGATATTTGTTCCATTCATGCTTCAGGCAATGACGTAACCGGGATTTTTTGTGGTAATAATGAATGAGGTATTCCGATAAAACAGGCCACAACCACTTCAGTATTATTTTCACGTTAGGCGCCAGATTCTAAGCAGTCTATTCAATGGCGGAAGCATCGTTAAATAATCGAGGAACGTAGCTGCTAAAATAGTGAACTTCATTTCCATAATGTAATTGTTGTTGTTGTTGTTATTATTATTGTTGCTGCTCCTATTCTGTTTGTCGACATATTTTTATCCTGTAGTTTCGTTTTCTGAATTATAGTTGAGTAGACGAGAGGATGGAAATACGTTTGTATGTACTTTTTTTTCGAAAGTAAGAAGTAGGGAAAGTGTATTGGAAACAAATCCCTGTCCATATTTTTATCACGGACGGTGCTTTGTTTCTGTGTTCTCTAAAGAGCTGTGCCTGACAATCCATCCTTAGCTTCTTCTGTTCTTACAACACAATGGGATACAATCAATAAATACATATACGTATATAGATTTGAAGTACAATTCACATTCATTGGATTTATGCTTCGAGTATGTCAGTAGTTTGCGGTGTTGTGGTGTGAAGAGTTACAGTAAATGATAATAGAGTATCAAAATTTGTTTTCGCAGTGAAACTAATAATGGTAATATTACTAGCAGAAAATTTTCCATGGTGTGAAGAGTTACAGTAAATGATAATAGAGTATCAAAATTTGTTTTCGCGTTGAAACTAATAATGGTAATATTACTAGCAGAAAATTTTCCATAAGGAACACAAAATCCTCATCTAAAGTGGAAAAAGGACAATAACAAGTCCTACAATTAATGAGTGCCCGTAGGAAAAAAATATTTTATGCGCGTTCCTAATAGAGTGGACCCCCATTTACTTCTTATGTTACATAAAATTTAACATAAATTTGAAGTTTTTCTTTTTAAAGTCACAGGGCCCATATTAAATACGAGAAGAATTTGCAATGTGTAAAGAAACGTGTTTTTATACTCTTGTGTCTTGCTAAAAAATCTGCAACCGTTACTTGTGTTTATACCCCGAGCTTATACTTGAAAATGTAAAAGGTAGATTGCTTATTCGTTAGGTGTCGCACAGGTTTGTGTGCTTTATTATAACATATAGTTCTGTTTTATTCATATAGGTCTGTATATGTAATCTGCCAATCCTGTAGTTTGGATGGTGAACTGTCGTACTCGTTTGAATTCATGACAAGTCAGTTAAGGGATGTAAGTGCTGAGTTACTTTCCCAAGAATTTAATGTCTTTTTTGGAAAGTTACTTAATGCGGTTGTTTATATTTCGCAGTGTTTGAACAAAATGTAAGTATGATAAAAATTTAAAAAAAACTGCGCGTTTCGCTGTATTTATCTGTTTTGTTATTTGAAACACGTGAGAATGTCGTGAACGCATTTGTATTATCTATCATCAAATTCTTATTAAAGACCCATTTGCTTTGTTTTTTTTGTATACAGGTAGTTGTTTGATGAATTTGCATACTTTAAAAAAGGAAGAATGTATCCGTTAATGTTTTGTGAACATACATAAATATTATGTTTGCAGTCGTGATGGTAATCACTTACCTGACCCGTCATCACTGCCTGCCGAGTTAAAGTTTTGCTCAAATTGTAAGGTAACTTAAAGAGCTGCTAATATATAGTAGACAGACTACGTGCTTTTGTGAATGGAACTTCTGCTGTCGAAATCCCACTGTAACTGATTTCCGAAACTTAGGAAGCAATAACAAGACAAACAAGGTTTGTGTAACGTAATATTGAGGTGCGTTTCTGCAACCACTGTAGTAATGGAAAAACAGTAAGTATTATAGTGTTATCTATTGTAAGTCTTCTAGAGAAATTGTTGGGAATGAGGTTTTAGGAATCTGTTTTACATATCGGTATATTTTTTAGTGCAGATCTGCAAAAAGCTTCCTCAAGTCTGTTCATTTGTTTTCCTCGTAGTCGTTGGAAATATTCTTATACTGGCTATGAATCTGTTTTTATATTACCTAAAATTTTTCCGTTTTATGGAAGAGCAGGCCGATCGCCGTTATGTTAAATGTGTCCCCCCCACCCTATTGTAGCCTTCGATACTCAGCGTGAAGTTCGCTTTCGCCATATTGTCATCTGTGGCCTCTCCGACCTCTACCGTATTTTTCCACATCATCTCATTAATGGCACAATTAAAAAAAATACACAAAAATGCGTGTTTTGATTTTCGCTACAACTTTTGTCTGAAAAAATTCTCATTCTAAGAAGAACTGAGCGAGACATGATCAAAAACGTGTATTGGTCTTTATGTAAAGTGCAGATATTCTTGTCGGATTGTAATGAAACTTGGATTTCATTTCAAACTTTCGCCGTGTCGTGAATTTTTATTCTTTCTTTGGTTGATTCCCCGGCATTCTTCTTGGTTACACGACCTATGAAGATGGAAGAGAGTGTTCCGAAACGTCGGAACATGAAACTCAGACACCGGGGAATCATACAAAGAAAGAATACAAGAAATTTGAATTTTCTTGACAGATTTTCGAAAAATGCGCAAATATAAAATTTCATTAAAATCCGTCCGGTGGGAACCGAGATGTGTTACATGAGGAGAGACGTGAAGAAACCAATAGTCGCATTTTTGCGAACGCGCCAAACACTGTGCAGTATATAGAAGGTGGGAACTTTTTCTGCAGTGGGATGCTAATTTCAGTTTGCACAATATTGTTAGACCTTTCGTATGTATAAATTAAAACGGCTTCTAGAGAAACTGTTGGAAATGAGATTTTCAGAATCAGTTTTATATACTGGTGTATTTCTAGTGCAGATCTGCGAAAAGCTTCCTCAAGTCTGTTCAGTTGTTTTCCTCGCAGTCGTTGGAAATATGCTTATACTGGCTATGAATCTGTTTTTATACTACCTAAAATTTTTCCGTTTTTATGAAACAGCAGGCCGATCGCCGTTATGTTAAATGTGCCCCCCCACCCTATTCCAGCTGATTGCTCTGATAGTCTAGTCGAATGCTTTGGTGAGAGCTCTACTGTCACCAGTCATAGCAGGATCGAGGAAGCCCACAAGATATAAATCGATTAACAGTATTTCCTTAAACAGGTTACGACTTCCGGAGGTTCACGTCTACTGGAAGGTGATGCTGTGCCGTTGGGCGATTAATGACCGACGTTTCGAAACATCGTATTGCCATCACTTTCAGGAACAAGCAGTCTGAAGAGATTGCACGGGTGTCAGATCCTCAGATCTTGCATATATCTTATCCTTTCTGTCAAATACTTGAGCCTGCGACAGGTCGTAGGAGGAATTATAAATCGAGTCGTAATATAGGAGATAGCGTCCGTTAACGATCGTCAAGGAGCGGCGATTTTACTTTTAAGGAATTCGAAACTTTCTTCTGTGCATTCTTATTGCATGTCATCAAACACACTTTATCTTAGTCACTGGGTTCCTGGCATCGCTATTTGCACCTGCTTACATTATTGTGACGTGCTTGTGTTTTCTGGTGCAGGTACGAACGTAAACGAAACAAGCCAATATTACAGTTAGCGGTTTCCTGTACAACGTTTTGTGTTGACATTTACATACGCATGTATACAAATTACGTAAGAGTTCTGCACATGACAATCAAATGTAAAGTACACAACGTTACGTATTATTTCTAAGGAGATCATTGTAAACTCCAACAGTATTTATTCGCATCACCTGACATTTATAATCTTATCAAGGGTCTGCGTTTTAATATATATCATCTGAAAGTGTAAGAATAAAGAAAGCTGATAGAATGGGCAACTTATATGCGCTGGCAAATGGGTTACAAAAGCTAATTCTTTGGATGGCGTTCTAACATTGGAAATTTGACGCGTAAGGAAATAAGTGTCCGGTTGGTTGAGATAATATAAAAATGTTGCTCACTGCAAAGAATGTTTATTTTGAAAAATAAATGGCACAACTTAGATTTTCAGCGGAAAATGCGTTTTAAATATTTCTTTATATACGAAAGTCGCTTTAACAGAGCTAACTCACCTTTCGTATATCCAAATATTTTCATTCTAGACCTGATGTCAGTATTTAAACTTAAAACTTAAAAGTAAGGGTACTTGATATAGACCGTAACTAACGCCATGATTATTAAATAGGTTAAGCAATATCTGCGTAACTTAAAACTTCTGGCGTGTGTTATGTGTCCTGTCGCTAGATACATCTTCGTGATATAACAAAGAAAGCAATGATGACACCGAGTGTTTGAAATGTGCTCTTTTGCATTTTACTCAAACCACATTACAAGATTTCTGCTGATCTCAGTGGCAGATCTACAGTCTGTCAAAAATCGATATGTCAGTAAAAAGTAGCTTGTTTCTTATGTTTAGCTTTTCGACCTCAGCTGTCACAGCTTAGATAACATATTACAGCTCAATTATAAGACCTAACCAGTGAGATGTAAATGTACGCAAGTCGTCATGTGAAGTGTCTGTCAGGTTTTCGGATTTTAACCAAAATCGGAATAAAATGACAAATCATAGCAAAAATTCCTTAATTAAATTTTACAAAAATCCGTCCAGTGGACGTAGCACTCTTTCATTCGAACGGCCGGACGGACAGTCGGAGAGACACGTGGAGGATAGCTACCACTTTTCGCAGTTGTTGGCCAACATGCCTGATACGGGTCGCGGACGATTTTCTCCAAGACACATAAATTAATTTCGATCAAATACCTTACTCTGCAGGGACCACATTTCGCAGCATGCTACGTTTATTCGATTATTACTCTGAGCCCAATCTAAACTGTAGAACCACCAATTTTCAACTGTTTGCTACTCTGTATTAATTGTAGTCGCAGCTACGCATACGTCTGGAAGACGTCACCTCTCGTCGCAGCCTTAGCAAATCTTGCTAGAGGAAATAGGAAATGAGGGATTGATGTGTCTATTGCAGGATAGGGTCCAGCAACAGGATCTTCTGAAAATTATGAATAGCTCACAAGTGAATTTTGTGTTTATTGGACCGTGCATCATTGTGATAGTTGAAGAATAAAAGACCAACTTGATGTCACTTGCTATTTTATTTCACGTCTTGTGTGCTCAACATGTTTCGGAAATTAATATGTCCACCATCAGGAGCTTGGTACTATTCTGTCGAATCACCACATTGGCCGTATTGTTCTTGGTTCGATGTGTGTTGGAGATTCGGTGTGGTTGGGTTGGAGTGGTATCCGTGTTGCAGGCTGAAGCATAAGTGAGTTGTGCTTCAGCCTGCAACACGGATACCTCACAGAATCGATAAACACGAAAGAGAATTTTCTTCATTAAGTTTAAGCTTCTTTATCTTAATCTAATTCTTATGATTTTCTGTAATTTTGCAGCCAGAAAATGGTAAGAATGCCATGCTACTGACATTTTACATCTATGAGGGATCAGTCTTAGCATGGGAGACATCGAACAGCGGGCGTGCAGGTTTAAGAGCAGATGGTACATTGACGATGCAGTGTGAGGTAGGTCGGTAATATGTTACTTCCTATCAGACTTTACCCAGAAGGAACACTGGACGGTTGGTTTGCAAGAACTGGCCAGATGTAAAGGGACAGGAAGGAATGACTTCGATAACGTGTCGTTGTTTTAGTGATGAACGTGAAAATGTGGATTTTAGATGATCGGTCATAGCTGAAAAACACTTTTGTCGATTTTTGGTTCTAACTTTTCGAACTTTCGACTTTTGTTTAAAACTAGCCTTATTTTTACTGTGGTATCTGTTAGTGCCGTATGTCTCTTAGATTATGCGCCTCCTAATACTTTCTTCGAAAGTAAAATAGCAGGCATATTAAAGCTCCATAAATCTAAGGAAACAAAGCCATGTTCTATCTGAAGGTTCTTATAGTTATCCCGAGCCATTTTAGACAAATACTGGGGGTAGCATTTTGGAATAGGTTAAGGAAACTTGCTAAGTAAATCACGAAATATAGTTAAATGTCTGTCTTACAAGATTAACAACCTACACAGCACCACATCCTTGACGACCATGATATTCATATTCGCCGCTTTTTTTTTTTGACGTGACTGTATACGATCGTGCAGTTCAAACACTGTCGTTAACATCAGTTGATTCAATTATATTTGTGTATGCGTGCTTCTATGTATGACCTTAATTTCTTCGGTCGGAAATAATATGGCGGACACCTGAGTTATTTTCCTTGCTATTGCAGGCCTTACATTTACTGAAGCTGTGAGACATTTGTCTAGAAAGTAAACAAATAATCGGGAGTACGATCGATGAATTATTGTCGATCTTACTTTGAAAAACACAGGGATAGCGCATTCCTATTGGTAGTCTGTTTCTTTGGACATGTTCTTATACCTCCCCGAGCAGGAGCCTCCAACAGCTGTCTGCTCTGGGGTCACTACGTGAGGGGAATTGTAGTGACACGAACGTGGCTAGGACCCCAAAAGATCAACGTGTTGCGATAGTACGACCAGTCAGGCTGCGATGGTAATATTGTAAAGTCAGATTTCTTAAAGGAAGAATTAAATTTATTATTTCTTATTTATGACGGAGTGATCCAACAGTAGGCACGCGGGCAACACGAGGTTCGTTACTTTGCCAAATGTGAGCGTGTGGTCGTTTCATCACTGTGATTTCCCAGACTGAAACTAGCATGATTACCTTAGTGTGTAACATGTGTTAGAAGCGCTCACAATAGGCGACACATATTTGAGGGTTCAGAAGGATTGTGATTTTTATCTGGTCAGGTGCTTTTTGTTGGGTCGATAAAGTTATTCTTTTTTGGAAAACATATGTGCACCTTATAGAATGCTGTGTTAATTATATACAGGGTAGTAAAGAAATTATTCTAGAAGTAATTATATGTGAAATTATATATCTGGCAATATATACAATTCATTAATTACTTAAGCCTCTTAATTAAAAAATGCGAATATCAATGCAGTAATTGTACTCCAGATAGAGGCCAGGTGGTAATGCCTTACAAATTAATTATTCATTCGTTTTTTACGAATATATTATTGCTAAAATATCATACGCTTAGGAATTCGTGTGTATTTTTTTTCTGACGTTTAAGGAAACATATATTTATTGCAATATTCATAAATTAATTGTCTTATATTTTGGATTGTACATTTTATAAGGAAACTGTTAACTGATATAATGTGAAGTAAATGGAATGTAGTGAGTATGGAACTGTGTTGACCAGAGAAATTATGTCATATTTTACATTTACGTTTAGAGATTCTTCGCCATTGAATAAGAAGGCTATCTGAGATTATTTTCTCCACTACTAATAAAGTTGGCAAGTTAGTACTGAACTGAAAGTACAACGAAGGTAATCCTTCTTTATTCACCGTATACTATAAATATAATGAATATACAAATATAAAAAAATTAACTAGCGAAACTAAGCGTTCAGATAAACATAAGTATAATTAAATATAATTACATAAAAAGAAATGGGCGAGGCTGATATGGAAATGATTACATAAGTTAGTAAGGCCCCTGGCCCCTCTGAGCGGATCTAGAATATTCACCCTGACTTCCTGGGTAACCTTGAGCTTCCTCGTACCGGATCATTGGTTTAAAACCTTCCTCATCGGCTGCATATTCTACAATCTGTTTACGCCCGTCAGGAAGCAGGACGAAGTACGTCCCTTTGGCGTCCTCGTCTTGCCGGCTCTCTTCGTGACCAAAATCACTTCCAGAATCGGGGTCGTTAACCTCGTAAGAGAACTCATAATGAGCTGGTTCCTGCAACAGAACAGTACACCACAATGTACAATACGCATGACACAAGATACATTCAGTATGGTACAGTTTCCAGTAGGCATGACAGGAGAGACAGACAGTACATCATAAGTTACAATAAGCATAGCAGGAGAGACAGACGTTGCAACATAATTTACAGTAGGCGTGAAGGAAGGACAGACAATATATTTCGTTTCACGTAGACTGTATTTAATGACAGATCCATAACCTCTTCCAAAGCGAGTTTTCCAGAGAGTGCGATCTAGTATTTCGTCTTTCAGTTTACATTATTTTATCGTTTTCTTAAGGTTATCCAGTAGCTGCTTACGTCTTCTTTTTTCATCTTCCCGCCACTTATATCTTTCCACCTATCTTTCCTTCAATAACGTGTTTTAGAAGGCAGTTCCTAAGCGAGATGTGACCAGTCCACTTAGTCTTCCTTCATTTCATTTTATGTATGATGTTCAAAGAATATCCATACTTTAAAGCGGGCAAGCAGAAAGATAATATTCCTTAGGTTAAAATAAGATGCGGGGTAGGGACAGCCGGTTTGCCACAATCTGCAATAGATTTAACAGAAGAGACAGTATGCAGGTTACAACAGGTTAGAAAAAATAGGAAGTCTTTACACTGTCATTTACGACATTTTCATTCGAAGAGACAGCATATCATAAGAAAGAGTGGTTTCGATAGCACAAGCAGACTGATATAGTAGTTTTGCCGGTAAAACGCATCAGTAATACGACGAATTTAGTTGAAACTGCGCATAGCCTGTGTATTTTTTAAGTGTGTAATTTTCCGAGGCTTATAATCTGCTAGGATTACATAGCATCGGTGATAGATAAATGAGTGTGAAGCATTAGTGAAACGACACTGACAGTAAAAAACTGAAGTACTTGGAGATAAACATGTCCCTGTTCCACTTTGTCCACAACAAATCCCATATGATCTAACCTGCGATTGAACCGAAGTCCCTAACTAACTACCTAAATAATGGCATGGCACTCATACACGTTAAACTGATATAAGGAGCAGAACAATTGCGCAATGAAGGTTTTATTGACTGCAATACGCTAGTAGGTGAAAAACCGTTAGACTTACAGATAGGTCGTCATCCTGCTGTGCGTTGTGTCCTCGAGAGTAGTCGTATCCACCATTTGAAGCTTGTGGTCCAGATGCTCCATTAGCTCCTCCATATCTGCTGGAACTGGAAGGAGCGCTGTATCTGGAAGAGGGTATGCTGCCAAATCCACCGTTAGATGGTGTACCATATTGAGTAGAGGGAGCACGACCGAAGGATGAAGAAGCACTGTACTGAGTCGAAGGAGCCCCACCGAATCTATCTTTAGCGGGTGGCGCTCCATACTGGGAGGAAGGTGTACTACCGAATCCACCGTTCGTGGAAGGAACCCCGAATTGGGAGGAAGGAGAGCCACCATTACGACCAAATGCAGAAGTTCCATGTTGATTTGAAGGGGCGCCTCCAAATCGTCCCAAAGCAGAAGGGGTACCATACTGTGGTGATGGAGGACCACCATTGCGACCGAAAGTTGAAGGAGTGCCGTACTGATTCGAAGGTGCGCCGCCAAATCTCTGGGAACCTGAAGTGTCACCACTGCGATCGAAGGACGAGCCACCAAATCTGCTTGAAGGTGAGGGAACACCGTATTCTGAAGAAGGACCACTACCACCGAATCTGCCTGAGGCTGAAGGAGAACCAAATCTCGAAGATGGAGCAACATCACCAAATCTGCCTGATGATGAAGGGGCACCATATCTGGCGGAAGGTGCAGCGCTTCCGAATCGACTTGAGCCCGAAGGAGCACTGTACTGCGTAGGAGGACCACCAAATCCAGCAGAAGCTGATGGAGCTCCGTACTGAGTGGAAGGAGTACGACCAAATCCGTTGGATCCTGTTGAAGGTGCACCGTATTGACTTGCGGGATAGTTTCTACCGCCAAATCCATTGGAGGTGCCAGATGGTGGCCCATATTGGCTGGACGGGTGTGAATTTGCGAAAGCCACGCCAGTTTCTTGACCTGGTGGCAAGTATGATCGGTCCACTGGGGGCTCAGCAATCGCGTAAGCTACCAACGCCGAGGTGAAAATAAGAAAAACCTGTTATAAGGGAGAAGTAACAAATATTAGTCCAGCGGCCAGAGTAGTTGTAAAATAAACTAAAATTTGTAAATTTCAAAACGTTGGAGTGTTTGCTGAGAAACAAGAAATATCTCCACACACATAAATAGAATTGAATTTGAAATGTGCTAGGCTTGTAAGATGCGGTGATATGAATCACCCTATATGTTTATTGAGCATTATTTTAGGACTCTAATTACCTCACGAATTTAATTTAAACAAACTTTTTAGATTTGAAATCTCCGATTTTAAAATACAGAATACCTTTGGGGCATTTTTACTCTTTTCCAATTATGCGAGCAAGTTCTGTGATACATGAAAAATTAATCTGTTTACTTCTTCAATATAAGTACCATCTTTATTGAATAGTATGTCATTCTTAATAACTCGTTAACAAAAAGGTTTAAAGTTATAAGTTACCAATTACAAGTAAAATAATACGAGACAAAGGTCGATTTTTTATTCTCCTTTATTGACAACACTCCATGAAGACACAAGCGACAGTGAGGTGTAACTCCAACTTATCAAAGTAAATAAAAATAAAAATATCAAAATTATGTATATCGAATAGTTTTTGCTTGTTTCTTTCGTTCTGTACTTGATGAACTTCGAAAGGTCTGTGTAACTGTATTACAGTACTATAATTACGCCACGAACATTTGGACTCAGCTGAAAGGCGCTACGTATGTTATGCCACCAAAAATTATACTGCTCATTTGTGCATTCTTAAAATCCAAATATGCACAAAAGAGAGACGAATTTCCCGGAAATTTGACGCTACCTTTGCCATGCCTGCCCTGATTTCGTATGATCCTTCTGTGTTCTGATGGATGCTAGAAAACGAACTGTGGATGATGCTGAAGATGCTACCAGCATTTATATACGGAGGCACTTGCGGGGTTTATGTATATCCATTACATATGTTGCAGAACCTACAGAGAGTTTTATCCCCACTACCTCATATCTAAACTGCGTGTAACTAGTAGTGGACTGAATTAGAATGTAATGGCGGCTAGGTAAGGGGAGGGGGCACTCAGATACGCATTATTGTCTAGGATTCTCCTATTGAGATTGCTCAATATTACTGCGAAAAGAGTTGTTTAGGTTTTTCCTCACATCTTTCCCCTCTCCTTTTTCGTGTTGGCTTCGGGTTAAGTTAGCAAGACGCTGGCTGCACGATGCGTCACTGCCCTTGCTCTACAGCGCCTGGAGGTCCGGCTAACATGATTCGCGGGTTCTGTCTTTACGTTTCGCAATTCGTTGATACAGTTACAACTTGTTAGTGCATCTTTTGCTACAGGCAAGGCGCAATATGTATTGTGTTTCGATATAAAAATGTAATAGCCTGATTTTATATGCAAATTTTGCTGCTGACGGACACTTACTGGTTTAGCTATAGGCAGTACAGAACATGGGAGTTTCAGTTCAGAAACACACATATATCCCACTATTTGTTATTTGCAGATTGAAAATAAATTGTATATTGGTGTGTACTTCTTTTTGAAAATTGGACCTCTACTCGAAAAGGACATAAATTAAGGTTGTTTGACAACTGAGTGCTGTAGGGAATATTTGATCCTGAGAGAAAGGAATTGACGTCTCATAATGAGGGGCTTTACAGTCTGTACTCTTTATCTGTTATTATTATTATTATTATTTCAGAGAAATGAAGGAGACAAAACGATGGGTTGGACATACTCGTAGAGAGCGTGTAAAAGTAATAAGAACTGTTTTTTTTTGGAATGCGAAAATGCATTGCCGTCTTTAAATGAGCGTGTCTCTAAATTTTATTCTGAACCAGTTGTATGATTTTGAAAAAAATCATTCCCTGTTTCTTGTTAATCTTAGACTTCTAATCTTTGCCTTGCTCTCCAGTGCTATTTGCTTCAGATTTCCGAAAGAAATTCTGTGAGGACATGTATTTCCTATCGGCCTGTCATACCATCCATCTAGTTTTCCTTGCAATGGTAATTCAACTAATGTTTGGAGAACCGAGCAATTCACGAAGATCTACCTGTGGAATTCCTGGAATGCTATTATTGCTCCTTGTTTTTATTCTCAGTATTTTATTCTCCGACCACCTCAAACTCTATTTTCTTCTACATTTAAAGACAGAGTTTCACACCCATATATATTGTCGTGAAAAATTATAATACTCCTTGCAGTAAGTTTCTGAATTTAGTGTGGATATACCTACATAAACATAACTTACATATGTACAAATATCATAAATACACATTTCGTGGTAAGAAAGAATATCTGTAGCAGTCATCACGAATGTTGGATGAAATGTTTCATGTTTTTTCTATTGTCCACAGAAAGTATTGTGAACTGTTGGTGATGTGTGTATAAATTATATATCTCGTTTAATGCTAATGGTGATTAAAAATGATTCTGAAGGAAAGGAAGCGACTAATGCCGGAGAAATTTCCAGTAAACTGAATTAATCTGAACTTCTGTATTAATAGCAAGATGTTAAGTGCTGACCCATTAGCAGAGTCTTTTTGTATTATGTATCACACACGTGGGAGAACGCCATTATTGCTCTGACAGAAACATTTTAATAAATTTTTATCACTTCAATTTTAAATTTTAATTATTATTTCCCTAGTGATAACTATGGAAATAATAATTAAAATTTAGGATAGAATCAACTCACGTGAGAATTATCAGTAACGTAGTCAATGTTTACAGAGAGAATAACGTTAGAAGGATTGGAGGGCGTTTGTGGACCAAATGGAGGGTTACAGATTGCCAAAGAAAATGCTGGATTCTAGATCCGATCACTGTCGCCCGACTGGAAGACCTACGAAGAGAAGACAAGATTTTTACGGAGCATGGAACCGGACCGATAGGACCGTACCGTAGCAAGCGGGTGGAAGAAGAAGATGTTAATGTGTATTATCCCTGTTGTGTTAATACAGTAGTAACGAAGTGTGTGTGTGTGAATGGACTGTTTGTCTTATTTTTGAGAAGAAGATGATTTTAAGCTAATCTTCGTGAAATAATTGTTAATTAAGTTTTCTGTTACAATCTAAATAAATACATGAAATATTACTAGAAATAATGTAAAAGTGAAAGGTAAAAAGGTAAAATTCTTCCTAGAACAGGCCATGAAGGCCCGGACTGGGAGGAGAGGTATGGTTCTACTTGTTCTCTAAGCTGGGCGCTAAATGGAGGTGAGTGATCAAAGCCACGCACCGGCCGCTTAACCTCCGGGAAAGACACACTGTTCCCATTCCAGATGAGGATAGTTGGGCCCCACGACCTATCTGGATGGGTGCGAAAATTCTCGCCCCATCGGGATCCGATCCCCGGACCGTTCCGTTCTTAGCGATTCGCTACACCGACTGAGCTATTCTGGTCTATCGGAAAGGATGTAAGGCGTAAAGAATAACTTAAGAGAAAAACACAAGTTAAGCGTGTGGAATGTAATTTACGTAGTTACTCTTGATTACCTTCCCTTGTCAGCAAATATGAGTATGTAGTTCAGTACCTGCACTGCTGATTACTCTGTCAACAATGTTATGTTAGGTCTGTCTGTCTAGCTCGATAGAGACTAATCATTGACGCATAAATGCAAATAAACTACTTAGGAATTCAGTGTAGACGTGCTTATTTTTTGTACTCTTTTTTCGCTGCGTCTTGCCTCCTACAAAGTCAGATACTGACTGAATCCACGGACAAGACTTCTGTCTGCAGCTGAATCTCTCTGTGCAGTCTCGTTGGACCCAGGATTAATTACGACACAATTTGTGAAGAACCTTGAAACATCTTTACTTCTTATTGGACTAATATACTTTTGGAAAGTAACATAATTAAGATTATGGTACACTGAAAGGATTTTAATTTCCTATATAAACTATTCCAAGCCACCTTGAATGTAAATTACCGGTTACACACTTCGTGATTGCAGGGTATGGGTTGATGTAATCCATCAGAAGTCGTGAAGACGCACAAAAAGTTGCTACTAAATTCCACGGTATCATCTGCTATTTGTATCATACATGATATGACAGCGGAAATTTAGTCTTGGCGTACTGTGAAATTAAGTGATTGGTGTGCTGTACCTGGTCTTCATTTCTATGTCCGTCCATTTCTTTATCAAGCTAGATTTGTTTTTGAGGCTTTTTCGCTTTTCTCCTTAGCCATCGATCACAGTACAACGTCTTCTTTGGACCATGAAAATATCCTGGACGAAATTATAATATGAATAATAATTTATAATTTTCATTTAACTATCTTACTTGTTCACTGACTTATGGTTACTAAATGAAGAAGAAGAAGAAGAAGAAGAAGAAGAAGAGGAACTATAGTGTCACAATTTGAGCTACTGTATTCTAGTCTCCCTTGTTTTTGGATCTGTTGCCGGGTCATACTGCAGAATAAAGGAGACCTAACCTGGAAGCCTGGGAAAACCTAAAAGCTCGCATCCGTATTAGCGTTTTTTGTCACGTATGTCTTAAATGTACTTTCGTCCAGCAAATAATTTTGCACAAATAAAGATAAAGCAGTCCCGTTACAGGCCTGGAGTAGCTCAGAGGGTTCCAGAAAGTTAAGGTTCCCAGATTTCATGACATCGGCACAGGATGGTGGTAAGGTTGTCAGCCTTACGCACCGGCCGCTTTTTATCCCCAGGAAATACTCCTGGTACTCATTTCTGTTAGAGACTGAGTCGACCCCAGGGCTATAGTGTGATAGGAAGGATTTTATGTCAATGAAAAATTCCAATGACACCAGCTGGGATCGAACCAGCGACCTTCAGATGTGTAGCACAGCACCTTAACCACTATTGCACAAATGTAGAATGTATTAGCTGAGTAGATGTCAGTATCGAAACGTATAACTTGAAATATTCAATATTCTCTTAAACTTTTCCACACTGTGGTAACTATGTGTGCTGCCTATGACTGTTTTACTGCAGTTTCTATAAAATTTTTTTGTGGTTTTCAGAATAATCCCAGGTTTCCCTTAAAGAGCATTAGGCCATTCGTTTTGGTAATGGAAAACTTGTCTTTCCTTCGAGATAAACTTGAATTTTTGGCGTTCTCTACAAACAGAAATGGAAGGCGTTATGTGGAGGTCATGCCTGTATATTGATCTGTGACCTGGAATCCGCAAATATAATATCGACAGCTTTTTAAATTTGACACTGGAGACCGTCATTAAAATTTGTTGGGTAAATCCGGTTTTTAGCCTTATTAATCTACAAAATTGTTGAGCTTATAGATTTATTTTTCTTTGTGTCTCATAGATCGTTTCAAAGATTTATCGAAATTGGTTGGACCCATAGGAGGCTTTTGGAATTTGTTAGCTTATTGATGCACAGTAAGGCAATACACGGACATCCTTATGTATGTGTCAAAGAGCTGCATACACCTTGATCGGATTCCATATATGAGAGTCCCAGCGACGTTTTCATGGAGACCAAATTTTAACAATGGCAATTCATAGTAAAACCACAAAAAACTTTATTTTTATGCGTCTTGCAGAATTTTGTTGAAAATCGAGAAGGTTACGTCTACTACTTTTTCGGCTGAATTACACTAATTTGCCTTTCTTGATAACTATATTAAGTGAGCTTAATTGACCTTAAGAACTATCGAACTCTCTAACCACGTAACTCCATACAGCAGAGTCCTTAACGACCATTAGGTTTTCAGTTAGTCAAGACATTCACTGCATGATACGGAACCCTCAGGTTCCTAACATTTTTTTGTAAGATCTCGCTACTTGTCATATTCCTGAGACAGATGAATCCAGTCCACGGACTCTTTATTTCATTTATGCAAGATCGATTTTAATATTTTTCTATCATCTACGCATTGGTTTCCAAATGGTCTCCTTCAGGCTTCCCCACCAACACCTTGCAGGTATTTGTCTTCTTTCCTTACATATTATATACCCCACTCATTCCTTGGTTTGTCAACCAAGTCTTGATTTGTGTGGAGTACGTTTCATGAAGCCTGTCAAATTGAAATTTTCCTGATTTTACTCTTTCTTGGTTCCACGTAGGCTCGAATATCTTCCGCAGTACCGCTTAATTGTTCACTTAATGTGAGAAAACTCCAAAAAGTTTCTTTTGTAATTCTCTGAATTTCGTACCTAACAAAGTAGATCTTTTCAAATCCTGATACTCTCGTACTTTATTTTAAAAAAAGCATTCGCTCCAAAGGTGATGGCATGTTCATTTAAAGCTTTGCGAAGTAGTGTTTCACATCTTACACCTTTATTTGCGTCTTAGCATAGAGCCTTATACCGCTCAACGTTTTATAATTTCCTTTTGTGCCTCTGATCTGACTTGGGAAGAAAACGCAATTGTAATTTCCCCTTTACAGTCATTTCGCCAAGCAAGTTCATGTGGGAATCCTATTTTAGAACATTATTAGTGAGGTTACTCCATAACGTATCCGTCACCTTACAGGCTGTTCTTAGTTGATTTGTGGTTTTACTCAGTTTCCGGATAATAGTCCACCACGACCAGTCCTTCAAAATTCTTCATGCCGACTGCGATTATTGTCCCTTGTTATTTGACGCTAGCAAAGGTTAATTTAATACTTCGAAAGCCGGTGGTGACCATATACACCACCTGTTGTAACATTACAAATTTTGCATTTTACTACACAGTGAATTTAAATTGTTGGGTATGATTTTTACAAAAACACCTAATGTTGCCCTAAAAATTTTCAACTGATCAGTCGTTACGGTGGGCATGTGAAATAGGGTCTGAAACTATATATATTAAGTGAAATTAACGTTTTTCAAATTTTTTAACGTGTTATTAAAATATCGAGGTTTGTTTTGTGAGTTGAAGACTCACAGGAAGTTTTTCTCTAACAAAGTTTGTGTCGCGACCCTGGGTTTGAAAGTCCCTAATTTAGAAGAGTGTCAGTTTCCGAAATGTTCTTATCATCCTCATGTAACCTTGCGAACCCTCCATCTTAGTAACTGTCTTTAAGCTAAAGCGGAAGAATTCAATGATGCGTTTGATCACCACATTAATTTTGGTTTGCTCAAGAGTAAGATGTCTTGTTTGTTTTTTGGTTTAGAACTGCCCTTTTTAACAAGGCTTTATCAAGTATGCGGAACGTATAAAGACTAATTTGTTGTGGTAGAATTATCGTGAATGATAGGTTGGATTGGGTGGCAGAGTGAGAGAGTTGTCTGCTGTGGGTAATGTAACGGGGTGGCAAAGTGCGAGAGTTGGCTGCTGTGAGGTAATGTAACAGGGTGGCAAAGTGCGAGAGTTGGCTGCTGTGAGGTAATGTAACGGGGTGGCAGAGTGCGAGAGTTGGCTGCTGTGAGGTAATGTAACGGGGTGGCAAAGTGCTAGAATTGGCTGCTGTGAGGTAATGTAACGGGGTGGCAAAGTGCGAGAATTGGCTGCTGTGAGGTAATTTACGGGGTGGCAAAGTGCGAGAATTGGCTGCTGTGAGGTAATGTAACGGAGTGGCAGAGTGCGAGAATTGGCTGCTGTGAGGTAATGTAACGGAGTGGCAGAGTGCGAGAGTTGGCTGCAGTGAGGTAATGTAACGAGGTGGCAAAGTGCGAGAATTGGCTGCTGTGAGGTAATTTACGGGGTGGCAAAGTGCGAGAGTTGGCTGCTGTGAGGTAATGTAACGGGGTGGCAAAGTGCGAGAATTGGCTGCTGTGAGGTAATGTAACGGGGTGGCAAAGTGCGAAAATTGGCTGCTGTGAGGTACTGTACGGGATTCGCTTGGATGAACTTAATAAAGCTGTGCAATTTTTCGAATTCGATTTCAGATCGAGGGAATCGACTGTTGAACCTACGAAGTATGAAACACGTGTGCTTAGTCCTACAGCGTTGTGTGCATTTTGTCGTCGACATTGATTCTGGGAGAGTAGTTTGGTATGTCTGTTTTCCAACAATTCAAAAATTGTCATTCATTTTTTCAGTATCTTTTTAAATCTTCGAAAAAGAATTTTGACAAGACATTACAATAATGCTACTCATGAGGGACGCGTACGGTATGCTAATAACTTAGTAAAAAACTGGCTGTTTACAGATTACAGCCTATTGGAAACGTAACAGGTGAAACGCTGAAGTGTGTGTAATTTACTGCTACAGACGGTCTGAGTTTTGAAGTAACGTATTACTAACGCGGAAGGTTTTTTTTTTTTTGTACAAGCGGCTTTAGAAGCACATCTGAGAGGTAGGCGGTACTGAACAAGCAGTTGGCAGCTCAGGTGAGGTTCGGGGCGGTTTGCACTCCAGACAGTTGCGTAGTAATATTAGACATTCCTAGAGATGAGCATCATGCAGCCTAAATTGACAGAATATTATATTCATTGCGAGCAACGTGCCATGTTCCTCACGGGGAAGATGATGCATCTGTGAAAGTTTTCTCTCGATCTTCGTAGCGCCTTTGCGAATGACGGAAGAATGACTGGAGTTCGTGTATGTCTGTGTGTGGGTATAGAATTTACGAGTTGCGCCTCGTGTAATATATTTCACTGACGTTTCATTCTCAGTTTCTTTCCTTATTTGTACTGCAGACGAATTGACTGAGTGACAGAACGTTCATGCCATTGCATGAGAAAAATTTTGTTGAATTACTGACGCTCGTGTATCTGTCAGCCGTCTTTCTGTCTACTCGTTCATCCGAGTTTTGATTCACTATTTGTGCGAAAACGTACTGCGAGATCTGTTAGAGCTTTGACATGTCACTTTAAACGACGAAAAATTGCAGAGTTAAATGAAAGAATAAACTTTTTCCTTCCGAAGGCATTGACAGTAAAGCGTTTTAAAGTGTGCCGCAGTTTGTTCTTGCTGGCAGCTGTTTTTGGTTAGTATTCAGACGATGTCGAATTGGCTTCATATATCTAGCGTTCCTCATTATATCTTGGCAAATGCTGATATTACGTCTTTAAATAGGCTACAGCTTGTTCAGTTCATCTTTCACAGTCATCCAAAATTTGATGTTGTAATAGCCTGTGAATTTAGAAAAGTGTCGTCAAATAATGGAATGCGCTAATGACTGTAAACTTGTTTGCAGTCTTAGAGACCATCTTTTTATACTGGCTTGATAGAATGTGAGATTCAACTTAGATCTGCTGGTGTCTGCTTTCTTTCAGACACCTGAATCCTCGTTTTCATGGTGGAACGATGTAACTATATTTTTTGTTCATAATTTACACAAGCTGGCTTGTACGGTGATATTGTATTAAATTTATCGTATGCGAATACCTCACCTAAAGACTAACGCGTTCGACAAGGATAAGTACTTATGGATTTGACAAGGTTATCGTTTTTATTCTACAAAAATTACCTTATTGTCGGTATTTTGGGAATTTCTATTTATACACAAAAATAACGACTCGGTATTTTTAATAAAATATTTTTTAGAAAACAGAACATTTTGCTGAATATATTAATGATGCTGCTGTTTGCACTTTTTGACACATTTAACATAATCCTTACCCGTGCACTAAATTGTAATGTGTGTAGAACACTGACGAATGCACTTGTTAAAGTGTATTTGTATTCCATATTGCTATTCACCAACATGTTTCGGTCGTGCTCACGACCATCATCAGAGTGTCTTAAAAATATGAATTTCCTGTTTTTGTATATTATTCAATTTATTATCCGGTATAAACCAGACAAGACAGGCAATGCACGTATAACGTAACATTGATGCATTCATGGTACCATTATAGCAGTGGAAAAGCAAAACTTATTCTGTGTGTGTGTGTGAGAGTAGCCTTAGATATACAGCATGCAATGCGTATGCACATCCGAATGTTGGGTATTAACAGAAAAAATTAAGCAGAAATTATTGGTATTCGAAAGGAGGTTACTGAGAAAGATTTTTGGCCCAACGCAGAAAACAAATGGAGAATGGAGACAAAAAACAAACGAAGAGCTGGAAAACTTGATTAATCATGAAAATATAGTAAGGCACATTAAAAGTAAGAGACTGAAATGGGTGGGACATGTTGAAAGAATGCCTGATGAAAGAGTAGTTAAAAGCATTTATAAATTCAAACCACATGCAACAAGACCGAAAGAAAAGCCAAGATTAGGATGGGATGACGACGTGAGAGACGTTTTGAGGAAGATGGGAGTAAGTAATTGGAAACAGAAGGCACAGGAAAGGAAACCATGGAGAGGAATAATTGAGCAAGCCAAAACTCACAAAGAGTTGTAGAGCTGAGGAAGAAGAA
>Ga0123354_10004218_pt1 | contig 20283 bp, 10 predicted proteins | sample TergutLab28metaG_2_FD_97872 | JGI IMG/M metagenome (GOLD analysis project Ga0123354, IMG submission 97872) | Labiotermes labralis P4 segment gut microbial communities from Petit-Saut dam, French Guiana - Lab288 P4 | ecosystem: Host-associated > Arthropoda: Insects > Digestive system > Gut ...
AGCTAAGACGAAAGGAAACTGAAGATGTCTTTTGGGGTATAACTCTTGGTAGATTGGTAGATAGCTAAGACGAAAGGAAACTGAAGATGTCTTTTGGGGTATAACTCTTGGTAGATTGGTAGACAGCTAAGACAAAAAGAAACTGAAGATGTCTTTTGGGGTATAACTCTTGGTAGATTGGTAGACAGCTAAGACGAAAGGAAACTGAAGATGTCTTTTGGGGTATAACTCTTGGTAGTTTGGTAGATAGGTACCGACGTTTCAGAGGGATCTGCTGCCTCCATCGTCAGCTAAAATAAACTGAATCAACACACAGAACGGTTGTAGGAATCAGTTCATAACTTGGGTTAGTGTACGCACCTGTTCTTGAGAACTGAGGCTTTCGTTTGGAAATGTGTGGGCGTGGCCTGGAATGAGCTGCTGGAACAGGATCATGTGCTTGGTGAACTGCAGTCCTGTCACTCGGAAAGGCACGACTCCAGGTGATGCTGGCACGCCGGGGATTCTCTCAATTCCGTCCATCCGGAACCTTGCACGAGCAGATGATTCCATTTTTCAATCCACCATAATCATGCATTGAGAAATTGGGTGTGGTAACGAGACCAACAGTTGCACTTAAGTATATAAAAAGACTTCAATTCCTGAATACTTTATTTGAGTCTGAGCATTAATTTTTAGTTTAGCTGTTAGTGAAAAGCTGAACTGCTGAAGGAATTCCTTATCCTTAGGCTTATCGATAAAGGTAAAGGTCACGGTAAAGTTTACCCTACAACAGGCCACGAAGGCCCAGAGGGGGAGGAGGGGAGTAGAGAGCCCTACTCTTTCTTTAACCTCGGCGCTAGATGGAGTGGGTGGTCAACGCCACGCCCCGCCGCTTTACCCCCGGAAAAGACCCGGTGCCCATTGTATAGGAAGCTGGGTGGGCCACAGGACCGGTCTGGACGGGTGCGGAAAATCTCGCCCCCACCGGGATTCGATCCCCGGACCGTCCAGCCCGTAGCGAGTCACTATACCGACCGAGCTATCCCGGTTAGGCTTATAGATGTCAGATTTAAAAGTCTTGCAAATTCCACCGGTTCCGAAACTCGTCTTAAAGTGGCTTCGACTAGGAAGTGATCAGATCCGTTAACAAGCACCTTGTATGACCTTACGTTCATGATATTTTGTCACCCGACTGCTATGAGGATGTGTATCTATTTGGTGTGATATCATAGCATTTGGGGAAACCCACGTCTATTTACGTATTTCCTTGCGGTGAAAGGATCTTGAAATAAAGTTCGTGTTTTTGCTTGCTGCAAAGTCTATTAAGTCGGTGACTATTATCTTAAGTTTCCCTGTGTTAGCGCTGCCGTCCATCTGTACCCTGATAAGCGTCCTTCTTTGTAATCAGCGCATTTACGTTTCTTGCATTTGTCTTTATATCGTTTGTGCTGATAAGACATCGTAAACTTGTTGAAGTCTATAATGGAAATAATCTTTAATCAGTTTTTTTTTATGTTCTGTTGGGGTGTAGACATTGATAATGGTCATGTTACGAAATTCCGTTCTCACTAGAAGCGAGGCCAACCAAATTTTCACAGGTGTGATCTTCAGAATGTTACGTCTTTCTGATGCGTCTACTCTAAATGCCAAACTGCTCCCTGTGCTACTTCTCGTTTTTTCCTACTACTAAATACTGTGTGCTGTCAATTGCTAAGGTTATGTGACATGATATGATATATATATATATATATGTGTGTGTGTGTGTGTGTGTGTGTATGTGAAGTAAAGATATCCGTGTGTACTCCACGAAAGTGTAGGAGTGGAGGTATAGCGCCACTAATTCTTAACCTGGGTACTAGGTGGAGGTAGGTGGTCAGCGTCACGCGCCGGCTGCTCCCACCCTCCCCCCTCCCGGGAAAAAAATGCCCGGTGCTCAGTAAAGGTGAGGAAGAAGTGATATATGTCTCTTAGCGTTGTCGATCATAGAAAATATGGTTGTGGTGTTGCGTCGACTGTGCTGTTGAGCAGCGGTCCACAAATTTGCCAGAAATCTAGGAACCACCAGCAAATTTTACGTGCCAGAAGGCTTATGAAACCGCCCTCACTGAGGGCCCACAGTTCTGCAGTGACCTCTGAACCTCAGTGTTATCTGGCGCTTTGTGCTCGGTGCATGTGAACTGATACACACTTCTGTGTGTAAGGAGAAGAAACTGCAATAATTATGCTGAAGTGGTGAGGTGCAACTGCACAAAATGTAGTTGACCGGGCGCCTGCGATTTGTGCCGTTCTGCTATTTATTAAATTTTGTATTCCCATTAGTATAGCATTGCAACAAGGGAGTGGAGAAAACTACGCAATGAGGAGCTTATTGTTCGTGTGATAAAATCGCGCGAAGAATCAGATGGGCGGGGCATGTAGCCTGTATGGGGAAGAAGAGAGGCGTATACAGTGTTGTGGTGTGGAAACCTGAGGGAAAGAGACCACTTGGGAGAGCCAGGCATAGATGGCAGGATAATATTAAGATGGATCTTCAGGAAGTGGGATGTGGGGGTATGGACTGGATCTAACTGCCTCAGGGTAGGGACAGGTGGCGGGCACTTGTGAATGCGGTAATGAACCTTCGGGTTCCATAAAATGTGCGGGATTTCTTGACTAGCTGATAACCGGTTAGCTTCTCAAGAAGGACTCTGCTGTATGGAAGTAAGTAAGTAAGTAAGTAAGTAAGTAAAGATAACTTTGCACTTAATTTAATTTCACGTATGTTTAAAAATAAGGGAACCGTTGTAGTTGGTCTCGCAATTTGCAAGACGACGACCGTCAGTTTGGTACCCGAGAACAGGTATGTTCCATATCAGTGTTATTTTGAAATACTGTACTTGCTCAGTGATGTTTCGAAAATGTGTATCTGTTTTTCTGCATTTTGTGCTGGCAGGTTGAAATGTCAGTGCCTTTTTAATTGTGGAATCTGGGATAGCTAAGTTGGTACAGTGACTAGACCAGGGCTGACGAACCTGTGGCACGCGTGCTCCAAATAACACGTGGGAAGATTTCCTTGGCACGCGGCATTCACTACTGTCCCCCCCTTTTTTTTTAAATCATTTCTTCTGCCCGACCAGCATCTCGAGATTGTGAAGAGTATGTACATATATACACACATATCTGACTGCGTACATACTGTATATGAATTACCGTTGCTACCAAATGGCATTGCAGTGAAACTTTTATACACAAATCGGAGCGGTGCGGAGTGTTGACCGGATATTTATCGTTGGGGCGCCGGCCTGGGCCAATACTTGACATTGGACAGAAGGTTTTACAGTCTTCTTTTTAAACAGGAAACAGTAGCAGCCCCCAGTTACTTCTAGATTTTCTTCCCCATCGCATTCCTCAAGGAGGAATTTATTAGAAATATTATAATTGTCCTATGCGTTAATTATACATTATAATTATAATGTGCATTAATGATGATAATTAAATTATTACTAATAATTATGAAAGGCCCCAAGACCTTAATTCAAAATTCGCATGGTCACGCAAAAGGATTTGTTCGAAATATATAGAAAATTTGGACACTCGCCCTCAGAAAGGCTCTCCACCCCTGGACTTGGCTAAGAGTTGCCCCTTCCGTGCTGGGACACACAACTTTTCGGCTTTCAAAAACATCCAGACCGGCTCTGGAGCTTTTTACAATGGGTACCGGAAGCCGTTTGTGCGGGGAAAAAGCGGTCGGGGCGTGAAGCTAGCCACTCATCTCCATCGAGTGCCCAAATTAAGAACGATTGAAGCTGTGCCTTCACTCCCTAATGTACCTTCTACGCATGTGCAAGGACAAACTTACTTTTTCTGACGTTTATATCGTGTTACCTGTGCAGTAACGCCAGTGACAGAGTCCTGGCGTCAAAGTATGCTCCTCTGTATATTTCCACCTTTCGTATCAACTCGATCAGCGTTGTCATGGTCATTGGCAGTCTGTTGTGTCGTAAGTAAAGATCTTCGTTACCGTAGCAGTCCCTCAACCATTCTGGAATTGTCAGTTGTGTGGTCTGCCCACGTGCTTTGTCTGCACAACCTGCAACATTTCATTCATTGTGCCATGCAGGTCTTCGACAATGGTGCAACTTGCGAAACATCACTGACAGCGTGCTTTAGTTCTCAGGTGAAGTACTGTGCTTTGCTGACCTTTCGCAGTACAGTGCGGTATGCTACAACGAGCGATGCTACAACGAACGCGGAGGAATACTATCGGCCTACGTAGCACGCACGTGTTCTTGACGTGTCGGGCCTTCCCGCTTTGATTAGAGCTTTATTCATCATCCTTGTTATCGCTTGTAAGGCTCAGTTAACGGTTTAGTTCGATTGTCTGCTTATTTGTACAGTGTATAAACGTTAAATAAATTAATTTTATATTATTTTTACATTTATATTTTTGATTTTGTATTGTATTTTTCCTGTTTAAATGGTTGTGTTGGATGGTAACTTTGCTCCAGGCTGTGGGCCTGGAACGGATTACCCCTAAATACATATACTTCAATGTATGCTAGAAAGAACAGATGCTATAACGAACGAGGTTCTAGAACCAATTACTTTCGTTCTAGCATACCTCACTGTATATTGTATTTGCAGTGACTTTGGAGATAGTTCAAAATCATGTCAGTGATGTGTCGCATTTCATTCATTGCTTTACTGATTGGTTCATGGGTTATTCAACGTTTCTTTATCAGCCGCAGATGTTGTTTAGCGTCTCTGCGACGGGCTGATCGCTCGTCCAGAGGAGCCCTACCGAATATGGTGCGTCGTTGTGCGGGATCTAGAAATCCGAAGAATGAGGGGGCCATGGCCAGCGATGGGCCGCAGCGCCACAGGAAAAAAATGTTTAGCATTCAACAATATGAGTAGTGAATTGATTGGTGCTGTCTCTGCTGAGAGGGCTTGGTCGGTAAAGGTGTGGGCTGCAGAATTTAAAGCTATTCAATTCCCGGTAGGCGTGTGGAATTGTATTTTATCCAACCAAGGCTGGTCCGAGACTTGGGCGCCCGTTCAAACTGATTTTTTTTTTTTTGCCTAGTACGGGTCTGGCGAACATTTTGAGGGCGCGTGCCCAAATCGCGGATAATTTTCGGAGAAATCCCTACGCATGTGGAAACCTCGCTTTCTTAGCCCATTACATGTTGGTGCTCTGGGCAGTTGCCCGGCCGGAGCGTCTCTCAATCTGACCCTGTAGCCAATACGTCCGTATAGTTTGGGAGTTTATTCAACAACTTTTGATTTTATGCCCAAAATACTGAAGGTCTTCACAGCTCTCTGGAACAGTCATTTCGTCCCACACGACTGTCAGCTGGCCGTGTAATTGTCCCTTCATTAGTGCTATGTAGGCCTAAAATACGTAAATTGGGTGTTTTCCATCCCGTTTTGTTAACGTATTATTATTTTGTAAAACTTTTTTATTATACCGTCGTTACACAACAATGTGGACATTTTACACAAATTTTAGCATAGAATATTGTTTAACAACACTGGAATTGTAAACCACGGGATCCCGTAGGTGACACTGCCGATGTACCTTGGTTAAAATACCACTATTATACAAGCCTGATGATGGCCTTATAGGGCCGAAACATGTAGCTTAGTAGATAGTGCAATAATACGGACAACTGCAACACATTGTTGTGTAACGATGGTATAATAAAAAAGTTTTACTAAGATACGTAGTTGGGTATTAAATGGCGAGGACCGAATGTGTGTGTGTGTGTGTGTGAGAGAGAGAGAGAGAGAGAGAGTGTATGCTTCGTACAGTGTCAAAAGTACAAACGTTCATATTATGATTCGTATTATGATACAAGACGGGCAGTGTACGTATAACGTAACATTGAGGCACGTTAGCGTAACCATTGTTGGAGTGGAAAAACAAGCAGTGCATATTCTGTGTGTGTGTTCGTGTGTGTGTGTGTTTGTAGCCATAGTTATCCAGCATGCAACGCGGGTGCGCCATATTGCCATCTGTGGCCTGCTCCCCTCTACAGTATTTTTCCACATCTCATAAAAGGCACAATTTTCGGGGGGGTGGGGGGGGGTTTATTGAACTAAAATGTGTGCTTTGATTTTCTCTACAACTTTTATCTGTAACATTTATCACTGTAAGAAGAAATGAGTGAGATGTCATCATAAATGTGGTTTGGTCTTCATGTAATTCCTCGTTATTCTTGTCAGAGTTTGATGAAAATTAATTTTCTCTACGGATTTTGGAACAGTATGTAATTATCAAGTTTCACGAAAATCCGTCCAGTGGGAGCCGAGTTGTTCCGTGAGGACAGATATGACAAAGCTAACAGCTGCATTTCGCAATTTTGCGAACGCACCCTTTAAACTACATTGAGAAGGGAAAGAAAGTATTTAGCGGTTTGTATAGACGTCGGTTTAATATGGCTAATACTAGCTGCGAGGGACCACGGTGGCACAGTGGTTAAGGTGTTGTGCTACAAATCGGAAGGTCGCTGGCTCGATCCCAGCTGGTGTCATTGGAATTTTTCATTGACACAAAAGCCTTCCGATCGCACTATGGCCCTGGGGTCGACTCGGCCTCTAACAGAAATGAGTACCAGGAGCATTTCCTGGCGGTAAAGGCGGCCGATGCGTAAGGCTGACAACCTTACCACCATCCTGTGCCGCTGTCATGAAATCAGGGAACCTTAACTTCCTGGAACCCTTTGGGCCACTCCAGGCCTGTAACGGGACTGCTTTACTTTTTAATATTAGCTGTGTTCCAAACGTTTGTTAAATATAACGTCCTATTATCAAGTGTCACATTAGTTTACTTTCTTTTCCTATGTGTATATGAATTTGTTAAGGGAACACTTTTTGGCGAAGCGTCTTTGTAACCCTCCTATATAACCCCTGACAATAGCTCACACCCGAATGTACCATTTAACAGCTTCATATGTTAAGTTGTTTTCGACGTTGCAAATTTCGTGTAATGTTCTTTCGTAAGAGAGAGAGAGGCCCAACATACCCACACAGACAGTGTCACTTAGCTGAGAAGACAGTTGTAACCGAACTTACCAGCCAGCAGTGCCGTCACTATCAGTAGTTGTGCCACGAGCTGTGTGAACTTCATGTTGAATCTCTTCGGCATTTGGCTGAAGAATAAGCAATGAAATGGAGTCTCGGTGTTCTGACGACAGTCAGTTTCACGTCTCCTGTAATTTCGAGATGAGAGAAGGCATAATTTACTGCAGTTGATTTCAGCAAAGCTCCGCCATTACCCCAAGATAGCGTAATCTGAGTTGACGCTTATCTCAGATAAGATAATGTTTGTGTGACGCTTTCTGACAAACGAAACGGGTCTCAGAATTTCTTTGTGTTCTCAGAATGTAGGTGCTAAAAACACTTGCGGGCGAAGTGTATTAGGCGTTGACCTACTACTAAGCTCGTTAAGTAGTTAATTACTCTGTACATTCTCACTGCCGACTGAAAACTGTCAGACAACCTAGAAACACTCGTGCCTTTGTCACGTAGGCCTTAATCATTTTCACCGCGTATAGATGGCAGACCAAGAGATGATAGCCGCTGGAAGGGGCGTGTCTGATGCGGTGCGGAGGGGCGGAGTTGGCTATAGACGGGACTGAAGGGATTGGCGTCGGTGGGAGCGAGAAACAATTTGCTAGCACAAGCGTACTGCAAATATCCAGCAATTCGAGCAGGGAGCGAGCGAGCGTGCTGTGCGCGTACTGGCAGGATGGGGAGTAACAGCTCTTCATTACCACGAAATCGTACGCATGCGCGTCTGTCGCTTTCATGGCAGGGATCAACTCCTTGCTGGTGGACTATAATGCAATGTGTGTATGGATGTGTGTGTGTGTGTGTGTGTGTGTGTCACTGTACATCACTCCAGTCACCGACTGCGAAAATAAAAGTGTAGACTGGTTTCTCGCGGTCTGTGCGCGGTTATTTTTCGTTGTAACAAAATGGCACTTCGTCCAACACCACGCGTTTTTTCACGTGTAACATTATCAGCCTATTTTCCTTCTGGAAATAAAGTAAGCATATGAATTCATCATATAGCTGTGTGCCACCCGTCTTCACCGTAGAAACATTTGACCAATTTCCACGAAATTTGGTGTGAACATTGTCTATTTACAAATAAATAACGGTACAATAACAGTTACATTGGTACTGCATAAGGAAATTGCTCAGAGGCTTGAAATACATCAGTCTAAATAATGGACTGCACCATAATGACTGAAATGAAGTTTTTTAACGACTGACAGAATCATTTGTGACTTACCATTGCAATGCTGCTACAGCGAGGTATCCTTAAGTTTAAAATTGCAAAGTTTGCTTTCCTGTTATCGCTGTCACCAAATCCACTTTAACTAGTAAAATGTCTCTAGACTTCAGCGCTGCTTGTAGAATAATTGTATTGTAACCAGTTTAGTATCTCAGTATTAATGTGGCTGCCCCTTTACGAACTTGGAAATTATTGGGGTTAAGTAAGTTTGACAAGGTTTGGTTTCAACAGTTTCCTGATGGAATGTCAGTAGTGTTTATGTTGGTTGTCCTAAACCCCGCGCAGAGGCTGAAAATGTAGCCAGCCTAGCACTGGACATGTCACGCAGAACAACGCACTGACAGGAATTTTCATGGTTTGCAAAAGAGTAGCACAATGTTTGTGGTGAAGATGTCTTTCAGTAGACTTTATTACACAGAACATACTTTGTAACATACATAATAAAAACTTCGCAAAATTACTAAATTAATTTCACAAATAAGAATTGAACACTGAAATTATTACTGATCTTCATGCTACATATGCACAGTCAAAATACTTAAGAATTATGAAAATTATTATTTATTACCATTGCAACACGCTATTTACCTTTGTATTTGCTATAACACATTACTGAAGGACTAATTCCATACAGCAGAGTAGTTCTTGATAAGCTTATAGTTCCTCAGTTAGGCACGAAATCCCCTACGTTTTATGCTATCCAAAATTTCGCCCTCTTCGTCACGAGAGCCATCTGCTTATCCCATGTCCTGGGCCACATGACTGAACTACATTTCATCTCATCCCACCTCTCTAAGATTTATATACTTTTAATCTTATCCTCCCACCTATGCCTAGGTCTTGAAAGTGGACTCTTTCCTTGAAGTTTTCTCACTTAAACCCTGCACAAGGTTCTGTTCTCCCCCATATATGCCACATTCCCTGTCTGTCTCATTCTTCTTAATTTCATCACCCTGAAAATACGTGAAGAACAGAACAGATTGTGAAGCTTGTCATTACACTATTTCATCCAGTCCCCTGTTACCGCATCCCTCTGAGGTCGAAATGTCTTCCTCAACGTTTGTTCGTCCCTTAAAAACCACACTTCACACCCAAAGAAAATAAGAAACAGCATTATAGTTCTGTATACCTTAATCTTTATATTTCTAGCACATTACACTTCAGTTTCACACGTTTCATTATACTACCTAAATGTCTTGCAAGAGGCCAATGATAATTTTAGTATTAGAAACAACATGATGTCATGTCAATTCAGTGCCATTTATCCCTTCATGTTTTAAATTGAACAATAAGAATACATTCAGATTAATGTGTTATTTCTATATACTAGCATGAACAGTTACAGATGGACAGTTGTTGGACAAAAATAACTGAATTTTTAAATAAAAATGAATTGTTCAAATGCACGTACTAACTGCCAACTTTCAGATAATTCATGAGGAATATCAGGGCTGCTGTAAGAAAAATAAACTGTGGATTGCTCAGCAAATGACCAACTCCTGCCATGCATCCTAGTCGTTGGTTTCTAACCGTGTATTGGATGTTCGTGGGTAACGCACATTCTGAAATCACACAAGAAATGCGGTGCAGTGCATGGTCCCAAATAATGAGATTTTACTAAAAGGTTGTTTCGAAATTGGCATGCTATGACATGAATATAGAGTAGAACTCCACTTATCCAGATTAATTGGGATGGTGAACCATCTAGATATGCATAAAATCCAGATAATTGGATTTTTCTTTGAAAATTGGCTACATTGACAGTTTGAAGTTCGGTTGTTACTATTTACTGTATGTACCTGCGACTAAACCTTATGTCCACGCCTGATTTGAAGTTCTAGAAGCCATAACACTGTTCCGTACTTGATCCGATAATTGGTAATTTCAAGGTAAGTTAATTTTGTAGAATTCTTGACAAATTTACCCAAAGGGCCAGGCCCATCCAGATAATTGGCGATCCGGATTAGCGGCATCCAGATAAGTGGAGTTCTTACTATAACTGCAGTGTTGTGACATTTTGAAGCCAGCGCATTTCTACATGGTTAACAGAAGTTCACAATGTTTAGCTATGAATACGAAATCTTTTTTGCAGCCCTTTTTTGTGATCTCATTGGCCTGTGCTAATGTGATCTTGTTATATTGGTGCTGCCAGCGTACTGAAGCTTCTGTTAACAAGTACATTGTCACCGCGACATATATGTGCTTAGAATTTTCAAGACATAGAATTGCTTTGTCTCAGATTTATCCATATTTATTACATTTTGCACTTTCTCAAAACATCTATTCTCATACTTCATATTTTGTCACTTATTATTCACACTTAAAGTACTGTTAACCCTTCTGTGGTAAATATACTTACCATATCCCTTCTCTTTAACAACCTCACATACTGCCAACACAGTGAGTATATGTCATCACATGATTCTCAGATCATCAGCGATTATATCCCCAAACATTATGAGTCAGTTGATCTTTGTAACAGAAATGTGTGTTTTCTGCGAATATGACCTAAATTTTCATGTGTATTGTTTAGTAGAATTTCAGGCTTTCAAGTGGTTGCAATAAAGATGTGTTTGTCTGCTGCTACAGGAATTATACAAACATAGAAGTTAACAAATTTTGGAGAATGTAAATCACCATTTGAGGGCCATGACAGTGACATATTGTAGTTAGTGTGGCTGGGTTTCTTGACTCTGTCCAGTGTTTGGTGTCCTGAACAGAACACCTTCTGAACATTGCATTTATTTCCATCTTCAGCTCAATGACCGCATGTACCTACTCATGTGGCTCCATAAGTGAGCAGGTGTATCCGAGCCGTTGAGCTGGAGGCAGAAGCAGTGTGTCCTATTCAGAATACCAGATGATAGACAAACTCTAGAAAGTGCGTGCGTAACACTAAACAGGAAGATAGTTTATGAAGATGTAACATAGTGCACACACGTGCGCACACACACACACATGTATTACATGATTTGTGTACAAAGACATACAGTGTAATATTGTGGAGCTGCATTGTTCCGTGACACTATGTCCTTCTGTTTTGGGAAGGAGCTGATTTACAGATGTGGACATTTCTGTGACTAGACGTAAATGCAAAAATATTAACAGCTCATATTAGTTTTATTAATTCGAGGAAGATGGTGGGATTATCCATATTACAGTGTGAACATGTGTAAATTGAACACCAACTTGTTGCACAACACTTATTTGTTAATTACTGCTGCTACATGTTGCAGTCTTAAATTCCGGCCATCTACAGGGAGCTCTGTTTAGCATATGCAGCTTATGTTTCAACATGTATGTTAGAAATTTCACATACGATTAAATGTTACAATTCTTAATAAATAGTGTCGTAGTTAAAATACAGTGTCAAATTGTTTTGCTGTAGATATTGTTGTTGCATCAAAAAATCTACGTTTCAGTCTTTCTTCAAATGAAATAAGTCCTGGGATCAGATGTCTGGTGACTTCTTGTGTTCATGCTATGAATTTTAGCATGAGCACAATTTTAGCACATGCTAAAGAAAGCTCCCTGAAGATGGCCAACATTTAAGGCCGAAACATGTCACAGCATTAATTAACAAATCAGTGTTGTGCGACAAGTTAGTGTTGAATTTACATGTGTAATACAGTAGCACGGAAAATGTACACCATTAAATGTGTGAACATGATTTACATACCGTTTGTGCAGCTGGTTGTTGGGCGAGTGTTGGTCATTGATGCGACTGAGATGAAGAGTGGTGGACACGCTGAGATGGACTCATGACCTTCACATGCATTTTCTAGCCTGATTTCAACATTTCCATTCTGTGTTTGCGCACATGTTACGTCACTTGTAGCTCTGTCAGGGAACTCAGATGTTCTTGAATGACAAACTGTCAGATCTGAAGTAGGACTCAAAACCTAAAACAGAATTATTTAAAAAATTACTCTCATTATATCTTAATTTGAGCTAATAGAATACCCATTTCAGGGGTTTACATATTCTGGCTTTCCAGTGAAGGAGGTGGAGTGATCCAACTAGAGAGCTTACTGTGTTGTTTCCCCACCACTCCCTTGCTATCTTGCTTCCTGTCTCATATACATATTATTTCTCCATACATTAAAACTAGTGAGTAAATTTGTGACACACAAACGTAAACATAATAAATAGAACTGGGTAAATTGGATAAAGTGGGTTTTGCAGTGTCCATTGAATTGAAAGCTGTATTACATCATAATTCTCAAGAAAGTTAAAAAAAAAAACAATAGTAAATAAATATATATATATATATGTTTTCAGTCAGACACAACGATATTTTATTATTCAACTTATTGTCAACAGGTTTTGTTCATTAGACCATCATCAGGCCATCATTACGTAAAATTTAAAACAGGTTACGTGTAGTGCATATGTAAACTGTTTTAAATTGTAAGTTATGATGGTCTAATGACTGAAACTTGTTGCCAATAAGTTGAATGAAAAAAATATTGTTGTGTTTGACTGAAAACATATATATTTATTATTGTATTTCAATTCTATAACACAACAGGCTGTCCTCTACAAAAAAAATCTCAAGAAAGTGCGTATCCAGTAGCACCAAACCACTGATGTCGTGCAGCTACAGAATAAAATACTCTGTGGTCTGGTTCTGTATATTGCAAAAAGAAAGCATGAACCCTACCGTGATTAGAGCTGATCCCACACCAAAGAAGTAGTTTTGATGCAGCCGATGGTATTTCACGCCCATTCGCTTCACAGAATGAGTGAAGTCACCACTGTCATAATTTTGCCCACTCCAGCTAGCTCCACATGTTGGGTTGAACAGTCGCAGTGGTACTAGTGAAACAAGTAACAGTCAGCACATAAAATGTTCATTCAGTGACTGCCACCACAAACTTATAATTGTATGTAGTTCTCAGATCAGCATGTTGCTGCCAGTTCACAAATGTTTGGTTTCCTAAAGTTTTGACTCATTGCTTTTTAAGGCATTTGAAATATTTTGAAATAAAATAAGAATTATGACTGATAATATTCTGTAATGGCTGTTGACAGGAGTAACACTCATAAAAATGTAGATAAAAAATTTTATTAAAATTTTGTATGAAACATTCTGATGTATTATTGAGTTCATAAAATCATAGGTGATTTCATCTAATTATACATTTGAAAAGTATTGCTTTGTGCTTTACTGCTTATCTGCAGTGTACTCCCATGTACTCCTTTATACATCTTCGAGCTTCAGCCAGCGAGAGGGACCCTTGTTATGGGTTTATAAATCTTAAAACTGTAAATGTATTGTAGCAGCATGTGTCTGTGTTGTGTGACAAGTCAAACATCAAATATCATACAAAATGAATTCATGATTGCGTGCAAACACAAATGTACAAGAATCCGATCTTTAGGTTATTCATCCCCGTTGTGTTCATTAGTATGAGCAAGGAATAAGTTTAAATAAGTCGAAACACAGCTAGTACCATAGGTATTTTACTTCATTTTATTTAAGGTAACGACATGTTTCGGCCCCCGTTTTGGGCCATCATTAGGTCACAAGTAAGAATTCCTCAATTCCTCAATTCTTACTCGTGACCTGATGGCCCAAAACGGACCGAAACATGTCGTCACCTTAAATAAAATTAAGTAAAATACCTATGATATTAGTTGTGTTTTGACTTATTTAAACTTATTCCTTGCTCATACAAGAAAACGAACTTTGCCCTGTGTTTAAGCACCACACATACAGACATAAGGGGAGTGGATGTAAGCCCCATGAATTCTTAACCTTGGCACCAGATGAAAGTTCAGGCTCAACTTTTTTGCTACATTATCTTTACACTGTAGGAATGAGTTCCTTGTACTCATTGGGTGTGAAGCTGGTTGGCTCTTAGGCCTAATTTGAATGTAGTGGTAAGGGACTCAGATCCAGATTATGCAACCCATTCTGTCCTGGCTTATAGTGTACAAACACACTACTTTATTTATTTGTTTGTTTATGTAATTATTTACCCCTCACTTCACTGTACCTTGTGGTGTATTTATATTAAATAAAATTCATGTCATACAACTTGACGTTAAGTAAGACACATGATTCAGTGTCAGAGCGCCATTGTTAGGCCCCCATGTACATTAAATGCAAGTGGAAACTGCTTAAAGCACGACCAAATATTGTATTTGCTATACCAATATTCCTAGTTTGCGTCTGTCATTGGACATTGCTGAGAGCAGAAACTCTAACAAGAGGAGCCAACTAGAGCTAGCCCCAATTGTTTCACACCTTAGGACAAAATCCAATGGTAGTATGTCCTGGAAGTAGAGGGGATTTCTGTATTAGGTGCTGTAAAAAAAGGGGATGTGTAGATGTTCCAAAAATCTAGGAGATGCCTCAAAATTATAGATGCCAGAATGTTCAACGCTAAGAAGCCACATGTATATGGTGCTGCCACACAAAGATTAGTGGCTTAGGTGACCTGATACCTGTAATTTTTGCCCTCGTGATATTAATGTTCAGAACAGTTCAGAGCTTTGCTGTTACACCAGCCTTTTTAGTAGTAAATGGAGATTTCTGCTTATGTAAGGACAGCTTACCCTGCTTGATCCTGTCAATGACTTGACTGATAGCGGCAATTTTGTCAGCATCTGTGGCCAGGGATATAGGTGTGATAATGTCAGTATCAGGAATCCCTACGAGTTCCCTGTAATTATCTCTGCCTGTAGGAGCTAAGTACAGGAACCTAACATCTGAAACAAACAACATTAAAATTATTAAACCCTTCACTATGATTAATGGAAGTATTTCAGAGTTTATTTACTTCTTAAAGGAAACACAACACAGGACATATTAAGAGAAAACATGGAAGATGACTGAAGTGGATCAATACTCCATATCACTAAAGAGTTTAGCAACATTTCTGACTCTCTGCTCATAGAGCGAGTTCACTTGGCTTATCAATTTTTGGATGAAAGTTAAACAATTATTGAAATTACTTTTACACATGATTGCACATATCTGACTTCAAGCCAGGAAATGGTTTGTGTTTAAATCCAGTCCAGAAATGTTGGCATATTAGAGACATTGCAATTGAGGGTGTGTAAACTGGAAAGGAGATTTTAATCTCATACCTCTCATATAACAGTTCAAAGCATTTGTGCTGCACCATTGAGCTCAAGGGCTTTGCGCCAGCCTGATCTTCTATCCAGAATGTCCCATCATTTCGTGTGCTACAAATAGTCTATAGTATACTGAAATTGGTGAGTTGTACCTTTCAGATAACTTGGCTACACTGATACATTTTGGAATACTGACCTGGAAGGCATTCCCTGAAATGTCTGATTCTGTCCCTTGCAATTGTTAAATCATTATTATTGAGAACGATAGGGTCTTGTGGTATGAACAAGATAACCGTTGATCTTCCTCCACCTAGACTTCTCATCGCCTCTGCGTTCAGAAGGCCTTCGTTGCTCCTCAGAAGTTCTCGTTCAAGTAATTGAGGGATATCCATGCCCCTCTCACCTGTAAAGAGTGTAATTCACGGTAAAGCTACCATTGCAGATGTCAGATGATACACGTTTGTTACATAATAGTATCTCACGGGTTAAACGTAGTTTCAACCACATGCAAAATTTAAGGACTGAAGAGCTTATTAACATCACAAGTAATTTTTAGAAAACAGACACTTTGAAGACCTGGAAACAGATGGGTGGATAATAATGAGTGAATTTCAGGTGTATCAGTTACAATGATAGTAGGTGGATGGGACTGGAAGAAGGGAATGTTGAATTGTGAGCTCTGTTATGGGTGGTGTTGAAACATTTCTTGCTGTAAGTGAAGGAATTCCTAACTATTGGAACATTGTCATTCACAAGGAAAGGTCTGCTGCATGAAATTATTTGAATTAAACCTTTTATTTCTGTCATTTGTAACTAGTTCACACAGTTGATTTTAAAACAATTGGAACTAATGCAGTCCACCTCTCATGGAGGATTTTTGGGGGGAAAATAAATCAGTAGTACTTGGTAGAAAGTGAGAAACTTACGAGCTTCGTATGCAGACCTGGTGAAATTCCTGTCGAAATCGACTGAAAACATCGCATCAGTGATGAATGCAGATCCGTTCCTTCCATCAAGCACTGTGAGTCGACTTCCGAATTCTGATAATTCAAGTTCGACTGCCAGTTGGCTAAAGTAATGCACATTTGACTGTTACTAACAAGTACGTTACACAACAATATGCTTATTGTAATCAGTGCACTCCAGCTGCTAGACCCATAATATTCTAATAACTAGGCTACTAGTTTTGAAACCCATATGTCTTTAGTACTGCGATATAGTAAGCTTTGAATGATGCCTGGACTGGGAGTCAAGAATTACAAACAGAAAATTTGGTGGGGAAACCATATGGCAAGTGGTAAAAGTAACAGGAGGATAACGCAAGGAGGGATGGGAGCTTTGACTTTTCACAGCAGTGTAGCTGAGGATTCCACTTTTTTGGGGTATGACTTTATGCCAATGGGCAATTGAATCTGCATGTTTCAAGGCAATGTGTTGCCCTCATCTTGAAATGTCAAAATGTCCAAGAAGTAGTAATACGTTTTGAACCTTGCTGGTGGTGACACTGCAACCAACTTTCAAGAGCTTATTATCTATTGATGCAGCATCATATACCAGAAGAAAGGAATCATCATGAAAGAGAATCTTTGGGGAAACATGTTTTGAGGATGGAAGGTGGATAAAAGGATCTCCATATTAGGCCCAGTGGTAAACTTTTGAAGCTACACTATTGGACTTTATATCATGGAGTTCGTTAGGTTAAGATATTTATGCACCAGGTGTTATTCCATTAATTTCGTCCAGGGGCATTTTACTGTATTTTATCGCATTGCATGCTGAAGATTGTGAAGTCAAATAAATTTTAAGATTTTGAAATAGACTTAAACATTTCATGGTTATGGACACTGTGCAACTGAATGTTAAGGGTGCTCATTTATAAGAGATTTAGATTCTCCTCTGGCCCACCTTTCCACCTCCACTTTTCTGTAATGAGTATACTGAAATAGGAAATGCACTGTACCCACAGAAAATATGTTTGCTGTTTGATCATCATCCTGTATTTCTTAATGTCTGAAGTATACGTACTATACGATTTCCTTGATATCTTCAAATCGCCAGGCCGTGTCAATGACAACAGTAACATTGGTAAACAATGACATATTTTGTGGAACATTTCCTGTTATTGAACATGTTCTGTCATCCATTCCAGCTGAAATAAGAGCACACAAACATGTTATATAAGCTTCAGGTTCTCTGTATTTTGAAGTTTCACTGTAATGTCTTGTTGGATTATGACAGTGTGTACTCTGGGTGAGGGGTTTCAACATTTTTTTAAGATTGTGCTGCCTCAGTCTTGCAAGATTGGAGATACTGACAGCAGCAGTGCTGAAGATTCAACTCATGTAGCATGTTACATCATGCCACCTGATTACTGGTTGTGAATGTCAGACCCTGGAGATGAAGAAGTTTTGATATGCTTCGTGACTGTAGTCTGGTATGACTACAATAATACAAAATATGTACATAAGTAGGTAAAGAATTTCAGCAATAATAATTCTATGTTTATTTTTTGTTGTGTTTGCTGTTACCTAATGAATAACAAACATGTAAGACATACTGTAATTAGTATGATATTCAGAATTATTACATACGTATATAGCTGCTCAGCTGTCTAACAGCAGTTCCTGCAAAAGCCCTTAGTCGAGTACTGTCGACACTTGCTGAGGTAATTGACTGTTGATCGAGAACCACAGCGAATCTGTAAGTCTGAAAACATACAAGTGTAAATAAAGAAACACAAATTAACATACAAAATTTGTTTTTGATATATTATGGAAGTTGACCATGTGGTAGATTGAGAGGCAAATAGGAAAACAATTTAGAAGGACCTGAGGGAAATAACACAGTACATACATACATTAATAAGAATGTGTTGCCACTTGTTGATTTAATCACCCTAATGATATTAATTATGTAGATGTATAAAAGGCTTTGTTATTTGAAAACACCAATTGTGGTACTCTGATCTTCTCGATATTTCATCACCATCTTTCTAAGGTCCAGGCGTTATATTCAGTTTTTTCTTAAACAACATTCTTCATGCATATTTTTCTTTTCAGTGATCAAACAGAACAGTGTCTTACCTCGTCCTCCAGTCTGTTGTTTGGTGCCACTACACTGAATAAATCTTTGCGTTGGCAAGCCCGATTCTGAGTGGTGAATGCTCCATCTTCTGAGTAATACATGGTCAGTAGTTGTGAAAGTCTCAATTCAGTGCCCTGTAACTGCTGTCTCCATTCTGTGATAAATGTGCCCATCACCAGACCTATGTAATCAAAGTTACATTAAGCTGTTTATTGCCTTTGCACAATTTATCACAGCAGCTTTTACACTGCTTGAATTTAACGAGATGCAGCAGATATAGGACGGCTGTTGCTGCTGCGTAGTGGGAGTTGAACGTAAATGTAGTGGCATATCCAAATTTTGAAAATAAATATGTGAAGGTTAATATATGGTGGCTGAATGCACTGAAGAGACAAAAATTCTACTTGATATTTCTCCACAAAACAGACTGAAATTGTACATATGTTTTCCCCTACTCTGTGCCACCATCCACCTTTAGGACTCATTTGACCAGTATTTAACATCATGTAACATGCAAGACACAAGACGCTATTATTTATGTCATGTTGGCCACTTGTTATTATGTGATGACCTGCCATAGTTTTCATGTGATACTCTACATCACCGCGGTAATCATAGTGACCGTGGTAACCTGGATGTGATGTCACCAACAATCTGTCCCGACTTTCTTTGGCTTTTTACTTGCATAACCATGCTAACAGAGTGTGTCAGCACAAACTTACCATGTTCTATCATTGCAATGGGTATATTTATCACATTTGACAACCTGTGACCATTGGAGAAAACATGTGACCAGTGGTAACCATGGGAAACTGGTTGGACATCAGTGGTGACCAGAAGCATAGAAACCCTGGTGTGACATAACAGGAAACCATGCCAATGAAATGACAGTCGCCCATGCACACCAGATGCCTTATGTAATGTAGATGCCCTGTTTTTCTATGGGCTGTATTATTCACGCTGTAAGCCACAGCCAATGAAGTGTGGCTCAGTCACTCGGCATCCAACCATTCACACCCAGGGTATTATGTTGTATGTGGCACATAATATATACACAAGATATCCTTTCCCTTTCAAATATCTATGAAGAAATAAATAAAAAAAAAAAAAACTAATGAAATGGAATATGAAGTAATAAACTCAAAAATGTTTCCATTTGTCAGCCTTGATATCTCACTTTCTATGGATGAGTGGATGAGACCTCTAGATATACTACAAATAATGTGTTATTAGTATTGGCTGTTGTGTAAATGGAGCATTGGAGGTTAGTCTGATTCATTGTCAGTGTTGTACCATAGCATTGTGAACTTGCATGGATTTTAATATGACACATCACTTCCGTGAAAGGCCAGACCCTAATGTGAGATCTCAAAAGCCTCAATGAGCTCAAAGTCTGTTAGTAGTTACTTGCTTGCTTGACATTCAGTCTCTGAAGTCAGTTCTTTACAAAGTAAAAAAATTATGCCCTATGCAGAGACCACGTCATCTCTCCACCAGTGACCTAATATCAGTGATGTGACGGTTTGTCAGATTTTCATGAAGATTGGCATGACAGTCCTTCACAAAAGGGTGTAGCGCAAGCTTAATCTCTGTGTAAATCGGTTCAGTGATCATCCTGGTGCTTTACTGAAAGGCGTAAATGAATTTCTACTCATACTTTCCATATTTCTTTGGAGATTTGGGTGCAATGCAGCACAGGAGATTTCCACATAATTTCTTTAAGCAGTTGTGACTTTCTTGAAAACTGGTGTAATGAAGTTGTACCCTTTTAAAGGGTGTAAATTAAATTTTGCCCATATTTTCTATATTTTCTGTTTTGCCTAAAATTGAGTATATGAAGGTGTGTG
>Ga0123354_10004219_pt1 | contig 20281 bp, 12 predicted proteins | sample TergutLab28metaG_2_FD_97872 | JGI IMG/M metagenome (GOLD analysis project Ga0123354, IMG submission 97872) | Labiotermes labralis P4 segment gut microbial communities from Petit-Saut dam, French Guiana - Lab288 P4 | ecosystem: Host-associated > Arthropoda: Insects > Digestive system > Gut ...
CAGGTGGCGGACACTTGTGAGTACGGTAATGAACCTTCGGGTTCCATAAAATGTGGGGAATTTCTTGACTAGCTGCAAACCAGTTAGCTTCTCAAGAAGGACTCTGCACCATGGAGTAAGTAAGTAAGTAAGTTATGTAGTTTACTCCACTCCCTTGTTACCTCGTCCCTCATAGGCCCAAATATTCTCCTCAGCACCCTATTCTCAAACACCCTTAGCCTACCTTCCTTCCTCAATGTGAGCGACAAAGTTTCACACCCATACAAAACAACAGGCAAAATTATAGTTCTATATATTTTAATTTTATATTTTTGGATACCAAATTGTAAGACAAAAGATTCTGCGCTGATTGATAGTAAGCATTCCCTGACTTTAGTCTGTTCTTAATTTCTCTCAATAGAAGTTTTATTAATCAAAGGTGTTCCTAAATGTTCAAACTGTTCCACACTCCAATGGAACTATTATCAATCTTTATATTGTGACTGCATCCTGCATTCCAATTTTGAGACGTAACCATGTACTTAGTTTTATCAGCATTTATTTCTAGTCCAGTCTTCTTACTAGCAACTACTAAAGCTCCTGCATTTTTCTTTATGGTATGTACACTTCTGTCCCATTTATTAGTATCATCAGCATAAACCAGAAGCTGATGTGTACCATTTAATTTCAAGCCATCCTGGTTTACCTGAACCCTCCTAATGGCATACTGTACAACAAAGTTGAAAAGCATTGGTGTTAGAGCATCTCCTTACTTCAAACCATTTGTAATAAGAAACGTGTCAGACAAACGTTTGCCTACTTGTACTCTGCTGTAGGTTTCATTCAGACACATTTTTATCAACCTTACCAGTTTCACGGTGATACCAGACTCAATGTGAATATTATAACAACCTCCCTCCTGACTGAATCATAGACTTCCTTTATGTTAATAAAAATAGTTGATGCACTGCTTCATTGTATTTCCAATTATTATGAAGTGTTTGAAAAATGCAGAATATGGGATCAGTAGTTAACCTGTTATGACAAAATCAAAATTGTTGATCCCCAGTAATTTCCTCTGCAGTATTTGGTGAAGAATTAAAAATTTGTGAGCATATTACAGTATGTGCCTGCTGTTTGGCACTCTTACTGTTGAGGAATTCTGTCTTCTGGGGCATGACAGCATGTAGTTTTCTGGGAATGTACTATTGTTTCAGAGAAACTAGGGTCCTCCATTTACAGGGTAGAAGAGATGATATATTTTATGGTTAAACAGTTGTATTATACTGTTGACACTTTTCACATTTTATTCAGCTAGGAGCTTTTCTGCCACATTGGTGTATCATGGTGGTTATTAGTATGACACTTTTTTACACTGAGTGATTCTGCAAACATTCTTTGTGCTGGCTCTGCCTCTGTCATTTGGTAAGCTAGGGATGAAGAACCTACTCCAATGGGGCAGTTAGAGAAGCAGGTTTCCCTGCTTCTTATTTGAGGATGGTGACAAAGCCAGTCTCTTAAACATACTGTTTTAGAATGTACTTTAATAAGTAGGGAAACCATAGTAATAATCAGAATACACCACTGTCATTACATTTCAGAGTGATATTATGTAATGAAGGTAAGAAAACAGGAACAGAATAAGGGTATGGTTACTGATGTGGTAACAGGGACAGGGCAGGGTTGTCTGTTGTAAGGGTAACAGGGACAGGGCAAGAGTGTGATTGTGGATGTGGTAATATGCATGGAGCAAAGGTGTGCATACTGACATGGTAACAGGGACAGGGCAAGTGTGTGCCTATTGACATGGTAATGGAAAGAGGGCAAGGGCATGGTTATTTGTGTTGTAAAAGGGACAGGGCAGGTGCATGTCTATTGATAGGGTAACATGGATAGGGCAATAGTGTGACTATTGATGTGGTAACATGCATACTGACACGGTAACAGGGACAGGGCAAGGGTTTACCTATTGACATGGTGACAGGTACAGGGCAAGGGAGTGTCTATTGACATGGTGACAGGGGCATGGCAAGGGTGTGCCTATTGATACGGTATTAGGGACAGCAAGGGTGCAACTATTAACAGAGCAGGGACTGGACAAGAGTATGCCATTTAACATGATAACACAGACAGTGATAAACCTATGGGGATTTTATTTATGTTAATTTATGTATATTGTTTAAAATATATTAATCTTTCTGTATATAAATGATAAGGTATGTTATATCAGCTTTCCATAAGGGGTAGTGATGCATACTATAGCCTGTCCTACCCAACTGTAATCCTCACATTCTTGTTGTATACCCTGTTCCCACAAATGAGGCAATGACGACCAGGTCAGAGCGGTACATCTCTTTCATCAGGAATGGAGAAAATGCCATTCCAAAACATGCCTGTCCAGAGGCTAAAGGTAGCATTCCTACTACTGGACTTACCTTGGTTTGGGCTTATAACCCATTCAAGGGAAATTCAAACTACTGACAAATCTCATAAGAAGAAGCCAGATGTATTATTCCCAAAAGATGACTTGGAAATGAGAAAGGTACTATGATTTAAATATGTAACCTGGAATGGTAGAGGGCTAGGAGAAAAGGAAGAAGAATTAGACAAAACTTTAAATGAAAGTAATATCAAAATTTCAGCAATTACAGAAAGTAAAAAGAAATTGCAAGGTACTGAAAAAACTGAAAATTATATGGTTATTTACATTGGAGCTAACAGGTACACCAGAGGCCAGCTGGGAGTAATGATATGGACCAATACATCAATATCAAATAAAATAGAATATTATAAATTTTGGAATGACAGAATTATAGAAACAAGACTAAAAATAAAGGAAGTTTTACCACGCTAACATGAAATGCAAGGTAGACAGAATTCCTGTAATCTTGCACCCACAGGTCCGGACAAGTTCTGGACTATCAGACAGTACCCATACTGACTTAAGTTCTTATAAGTAATTTTTTGTTACTACTTTCAGAAAATGTGCACTGTCATTTATTTTCATTTAATCATAAAATGACTCAGCTTCTTCAATTGTCAGACCCAGTCATGGGTTTTCCTTCAGAACCATTGCTATGAATGTCTTATACAACAACTTGTCCACTTGTTCTAATTTAGGTTCTGTCAGTGTCTGTTGCTTGCATATGTCCTTCACATTTTCACTTTATGCCATAAATGATAGTAATTGGTTCTTTTGTTCCATTATATCATCGACTGTTGATGAGTCAATGTTGTATGAAGCCACAACCTCTTTTTGGCTTTTGCCACTTTCAAGCCTCCTAATTATTTCAAGTTCTTGAGGAATCATTAAAGTTACATGTATCCTGTTGGCAGCAGTACCCAATTTACCCATCTGTGGATTTTTTTAAGTCATTTTAATAACTTGATGGACTCAGTAAGGTCCATAACCCAAGATAATGTCATGGAGTCAGTACATGCACCAGAAGGTACAGATGTAAGAACTTCCAGTCTTGGGACTTCTGTCCTCCACTGCTGAACTTTTATGAGTGCTGGACTAAAGAAATTCTACTGTATTTTGTACAAAAAAGGCATATTTCCATACATCATGAGAGATAAGATTAAAACTGTAAATAATTCATAATGTGTAAGGAAAGCAGATGTAACTTACATGAGTGTAACAACAAATTCCCACACACTCTTGTCATATTTGTTCATTTGTCTGTGAGGCTGTTTTTGCTGTTAGGTGTAGAGATGTATTTGAAGAATTATGATATTTGATGAGTTAGTGTTAACAGATATCTTGTTACACATTCTCATCTTTCACTGACCCTGCCTTGTGTGGTCTGTTGTGTGTCAGAAGCCCCTCTAAAGACATCAAGCCTGGCAATCCTTCAAGTTTTCCTTGATTGCCAGATGGCAAACTGTAGTGCTTTTTGTTTGACTCTTGGCTCACAGACTGACTGTCCTCACTGAGGTGTTTTGTGGTTTTCATTTCCTCCAGGGCGATGTATGTTCAAGTAGGTTATGAACAATTCCTATCATTGTGTTCTTATATTTAGAGCTAATATGATCCTACCATTCATTGCTGTATAATTTCTGCAGCCAATAGAATGTCGTTAAATCAAGGTACAAGAATTTACAGACAGGCTAGGATGCACTAACCATATGACAGGTTGTTAGCCATAACTGTTAGAAGCTTGTGTGTGTGTATATATATATATATGTCATATACCTATGAGCATTGTCAGTAGCTCAAACTATACAAGTGTGGTGTTGAATGGTAGGATGATTAGTGAATAATGGTTTGGAAAAGATATGAAAGGAAGTGGTCCTGATGTGATGTGAGTTGGCACCACAGAATTTGTGTGGAGGGATTGAAAAAAGGCACACAAACCTCATTCTGGATAACCAGTACCTGGACCAAGCTATGAACACAGGTAAAGGTAAAATGGTAAAGCAATTCTGGACAGACTCTGAGGGTTTCCAGGAGCTTGAGGCTCCCAGATTTCATGACATTTGGCACATGAAGGTAGTAAGGTTGTGAGCTGTACGAACCGGCCGCCTTTACCACCCAGGAAATAATCCTAGTACTCATTTCTGTTAGAGGTTGAGTCAACCCTAGGGCCATTGTGTGGCCGGAAAGATTGTCAATGAAAAATTCCAATAACACCATCAGGATTCGAACCCACAATCTTCTGGCTTGTACCGCACTGCCTCAACCAACTGCACTACTGTGTGCCCCTCTGAACACAGGATCTCCAAATATGAAGTAAGAGTGATTCCTGCTTGACTTTGATGTTGTGTATGTGAAATGTTATGGTGTTGGAATTTGCCATTCTTTGATGTACCATTCTCTTACTTGCTCACCTCTCAGACATGTATTTGTTATACCCTTCATTTTGGGATTTCCACCTATACCTGTCTTGAGGTTACTGATATAGTCCCTGCTCTTTGTAACTGCTAAACACATTCCAACCCGTAACATGAAACTTTCACTGTAACATTGTATCTATTAAATCACTACAGCCTACAAATTTCCAATGCGTCATTTTGTATATTTATTTTACATGTTTTTATTATAGACAGTAGTTGGCCATGTCAGTTCAGAAGCAACAGCTTAGGCAATAAACAGTGCCCACTGAAATATTGATATGTGAAGCTTTGTTCAGGAATACGGGTGGAGAAACTTACCTCATGGGCAAAACTGCCAGCCTGCTGGGGAGTGTGACCAATTTTTAGTTGAGAGGTCCAGAAATGTGCTCAACTGCTCATTATGGTTGAGTTCACAGAGATATAAAAACATACTGAAAATATGTAGCCAAATACAGTTTATTAAGTTGTTTTAAGTTGTGTTTCTGAGATACACGCTGTTAAGAAAGGCAATGTGAATGTGGTAAACAGTCATGGTTCATGTAAGCAGTAATTCACAACCTATGTATCTCACAAACCCTCAGACCACTGTTATTCATGTCCATAGAATTTTTTAAGCCTGTATGTTATGTTTAACTTGGCTTTTGTTCTCCAGTTGTTATGCAATGAAGTTATTCCAGTGTTTGGTATACATTACACTCACCATCTTCAGGGTGAATGACTCAGAAGGAGAATATTACCTGATATGTAAGTCTTGCATTGACACTGAGGGTGGAGGTGTGGGATGTTGTACTCTCCATTGAGCAAGGGACAATGAAGGGGATTGATGCAAACTGAGCTAAGTCTGGTCTTATCTCATTTTGTTCTTAATTGTAATGCCCTTTGCACTGGACAGCACCATGTTCCACATCCCCACTGTTTTTATTAGTATTGTGGGATTTATTTCCTGTACTGTACTGAATCCTCATTTAAGACTCATTCACCCTGAAGATAGAGACTGCAGTGTACATCAAGGTGTCAGAGAGAACTAATTCATCACACAATATAGCTGGACCTTGAGAACCGAAATTACACTTCAGACCACTGAGAGTGTTAATAATGTTATGTATGTTCTGCCACACAGGCATGTGGTCAATCTACAGTCTTCTCATCTAGCCAGGGCCGAAAGATAGGCAGTGTTGATGGGTAGTGTGTGCCCTGCTTGCGACGCAGGGTACCATCTGGTGAACGCAGTGGGTAAGTAGCAAGCATGATTGGCAGCTGTAGTTTTATCTCTTTCTCAAAGCTCTTTGGATCAATGATGAACTGTAACAGGAACAGTCAGACCATTACAAATCTCATATCTCAGGGTTAACAACAGGTGGATCAGCTTTGATGCACTTGGGATACTTTATGAGTTACTTTTATGAAATGCTCTTGTATTAATACAGGGTCCACCAGTGAAACCTGACGTTTTTTGAACTGCTAGTATATGAAGGCGGAGCGTCCAGTTGCCATGGGAGGGGTAGCATTGGAAGCGTAAGGTTTTGCAGTTTCAATTGCCATGGAGCAGTGGGGCCCTCAACACCACCCATTCATCGTGGAGATGTTTTTTAAAAACGGCGAATCAGTAACTATCACACAGTGGAAGTTTTGTCTGCATTTTAGTGTTGCACATCACGGGAGGATTCTTTCACAAAACACGATACTTCTTTGGGTGCACAACTTCCATACCATGGCTTCTGCAACAAAGAAGAAACAAGGTGGATCTGCAGGAACGGTCAGAACTCCAGAAAACGTTGAGGCCGTGCAGAATGCTGTTGAGCAGAGCCTGTGTCGATCTGCAGTATGTCATGTGCAAGCTCTGAGTTTGTCTGACACTACTGTTCGGTGAATATTACACCAAGATTTGAACTTCCACCTGTACAAATTAATGCTTGTCCAGGAGTTGAATCAACAAGATTTTGGCAGGAGAATAACTTTTGCCGAGACCATGTTGCAGATGTTTGAGGAAGATCCCGAACTTGTGATTTTGATAAGTGACGAAGGGCACTTCCATCTTAACAGAAGTGTGAACAAACAAAACTTTCGTTACTGGTTGACGATCAACCCTTGACAAGTGCATGAACATCTGCTACATTGTGATAGGGTTACAGTTTGGGCTGCGGTGGCTAAGTTTGGAGTGATAGGGCCATATTTTTTTTTGAAGAGAATGGCCGTTCAAGGACAGTGAATTCTGCCCGTTATGTTGTCATGATCCGAAATATCCTTGTACCCGAATTACGCAGACGTCGATTGAATCAGTTCTGAATTTGGTTCCAGCAAGACGGGGCAACTGCCCATACTTCCAGGGAAGCTATGACCGAATTATGGATTGTTTCCTGGGAAGCTCATCTCTGACAGAGGTGATGTGCCATGGCTCACCCACTCTCCAGACCTGTCATCTTGTGATTTTTTTTTGTGGGAGTACCTCAAAGGAAAAGTGTATGTTGACAAGCCATGAGATATTCCTCAGTTGCGGAATGCAATTGAGCGGGAAATGCACGCCATACCTCGCTGAATGTGTGAGCAGGTGATGACCAACTTCTCTCGGAGGCTGAATGAGTGCGTCCAAAACAAGGGTCGTCATTTAAACGACGTTATTTTTCATGTCTGACAATTTTTTTGAAATAGTCCTATGGTATTCTTAAATTGCAACATCTGTATTTATTAAAGAAATAAAAAACACTTTTTCATGAAAAATGACTATGCAATACTTCTTTTAAAACCATCAGGTTTCACTGGCAGATCCTGTACATACATATCTTAAAGAAGAAATTATATCTACCATGTCATACGCTAAAATATACTTTGCTGCAGTAGAGTCCTTCTTCAGAAGTTAAACTTGAAGAGTAACCTGAAGGTGAAGGCAGCATGTTTCTCTGAAATTTGGTATGTTCTGCTACATGGCATCATATTCATAACACTGAGTGACATGATTTTGTTTGTATCAACAAGGCAATATCAAGATAATCCTTTATTCCTTTCACCTTCTACAAACTTGTTCAGGTTTCCTGTTTCTGCAGGAAATACCATCATAGGATATTCAATTTTATCATGACTGCATCTTTTCCATTTTTTATCAGCTCATTCCATTCTATATAACCTGTGCAGCAGGAACAGCATTATTAAATAACCTATGATTGAATTAGTCAAGCTTCACTGCATCAGTAAAACCCCATCTTCCTCAAGATTTCTTTACGTGACAACCTGCCTGCCCTTGTAGCTACTACTTGTAAATGACAGCAGATCCCTCTCTTTTTATTTTTAGATCTTTGATGTATATTGGTAAATAAAATGGATGCTTTTGTCAAAGGAAGACCACAGAGGAGCATAAAGCTGTTCTCTGTTTATGAAAAGATGAAATACTAGCGCAACTTAAGAACAAGTATCAGAATGTGCCACTTATGAAGAGTGGTTGACCAGATCTGAAGAGGAATGTTAGTCAAAAATGTGTTAGGTTTTTTGCACTCACGTAGACATCATACTGAATCTTGATTAGGTGGCAGCCTCGCAGATTTGTAGGTGGAAGGGGTGGAACATACAATTGCTCATTTTTCCATTCATCATTATCTCCTGGTCGTATCTTGCCACGACTCAGTGATGCTAGTTCCCTTGTCTCAGTTTGTAGAACTTTGTTATGGGCCATGTACTGTATTGTCTGAAAGAAATGTGTACATGTGATATTAGTCTAGTTCTCTGTAATGCTGAAAAATGTAGGCAGTGCTGGGTGACATTTACATTTTACCTGCATGCTGTTTTATTTCTGTGACAGAAACACAGCTTATATAACATTACAGTCTGTGTGGATGTGGTATATAAGGCTTTGAAAAGGGAGGCAACACATTCCTCATAAATGTTGGTAACTATGTACCAGACTATATAACCCTGTGAAACATCACTGATATGTATTAGAACTTTTTCCATCATCACTGAGTATACAACACAACATTTCAAAAGACAAACTGTTTGTGAAACATGTTGTATGTTTTATACACAGTAATGATGGAAAAAGTTGTAATGCACATCAGTAATGTTTTGCATGTTACACCACTGTCAAAGAACTAGAACTAGAACTACACACCAGAAGACTGTAATCTTAGTTTTCACTGCCACAAAACCTTGTACCTTGTAACTCATGTTACAGCACCAGCACCCAAGTTAGCAGAACAGCATTTTTACTATCTTGAACTGTATCTGGGAAATGGCTGGATTAAAGATAAGACAGACAACTGCCAAACCTAACAACGTTTTTTGGTTTTCCTCAGTCCTTCCAGCTAAATTGTAGTGTGCAATCCTTAACCAAATGCTTTCCTCCTCACAAATGATAAAATCGTTTCTCATCTTGCTTCGTATTGTGAGAGTTGTTTATTCGAAACCCATCAGGGATTGTTCTGGTCCACTGACACTCCACCTGATGGATCCCCACTACAAAGTACTCTCTAAGCTCCTGCTAGAAGTCCTGTGCCACTGCAGCTTTGATGTCTTCTTCTGACATGAATCTGCAGTCCTTTGACATTCAAGGACCCTAACATCACTACCTACACACAGCAATTCTGTGGAACCCTCCAAGACCTTCAGCGACAATTAAGAGAAAGCATGCTCATGAAAGGTGTCATCATATTACAGGACGATGCCTGTCCACATGTGAACCATACTGTCCAGGACATGCTGTGCTTCATTTGCTGGAAGATGTCAGACTACCCTTTGTACTGCCTGGACTATTTGCCATGTGACTTCCAATGTGCAGTGGTTGCGGCAACACCCCAGGGAGTTCTTTGCTGAGAGCACATATTGGCTGATGTCTGAATGGAATTCCTGCCTCAGGATCTGTGGGGGACTATTTCTTAACAGTCTCCTTTGTGACAAAAAAAATCCCTAAATTTTTTTCACTGGAACACACCTCATGTGTGTACATCTTCCAGTGTAACAGCATTGACTAATACTCCAAGAATCTAATAACAAAAGAAATGTCTTAAGTTTTCATGGTGACAGGACTCAATGAAGTCTTCTCAGGCAGACAGCTGCATCAGGTGAATTAAAAAATTCAGTGTTTCAGAGGCCAACTCCATCTCCATCATTAGGGTGATGTGGAAATTACATCACCCTGATGAGGGAGATGGAGTTGGTCTGTGAAATGTTGGATTTTATAATTCACTGATGCAGCTGTCTGGCCAAAAGGACTTTATTAACAACAGAATTATCTAGCAATGTCATAATTACTATTGATCTCTACTGGGAATTTGATTCACACTGTCCAGTGTTATTATTTTTCTCTGTGAGAGTAACTTTCATTCCATTGTATAAGACTTGAACTTTTATGGTGATGAATATTTATACAGTCAACACTCCTCCACTGCAGATTTGATTATGCACATGACAATAAATATGTGGGTGAGTCAGAAAATATCCAAACAAGTTTTTTAAATTGTTGTGTTTGTTATACTGCTCATTGTGCATATAGAAATTTTTTCTTTGTGGACTAAATGCTGGAAAATAAGAGTGATTATGTGGAAAAATTATTTAATTGTACAGAATCAAATAATAGTGTATTGTGTTAAAACAATACATTCTGGTTAATGTCTGACTCACCTATGTATGAACAATTATTTGTCAGCATGGAAAATTCAGTTTCTTTCTGCAAAACACATTGTAGTAGCACACGATAAATAGTTCTACTTTTAAAAAGCTAAAGATTTTTTCACTTTTGTATGTATATTTGTGTAAACAACTTGGTTTCTCTTACTTAGCATAACTGTAAATATGCAGCTTGGCTTTCATCATGAGATCTATTAATCCTGTAGCTTTAACTCCATCTTTGTCACATCAGACTGCATGTTGACAGATCGATAGCACTGCGGTATATTTCTGGTATTGTTTATTGAGTTTCCACAACCGTGCACCTGTATCCCCTTTATATCCATACAGTATTAAATTTTTCCAATGTGGCTTCAACTGACATGCTGTTTCCAAGAAATGTAACCCCCATATTGGACAAGGATTTAATATATTGTGGTTTTCTGGGCTATGACACCAGTTGTAATCTGGTAGGTGAGTACTGATATTTCAGAAGAATGTTTGTAACCATCTACGAAATCAGAACCCACTGAACAACATCACACATCTTTGTTGTTGTACTGTTGACAACTAACTCACATTACTTGCTGCATAGTTGTTACCTCTGTGAGAGAAGCCTTTGTCCCCTTGATTGTGACTCGACTCTTGTTATGGACACTGGCAGAGATGCCAATTGTTTCTCCAGGTACATAACCACCTCGGTCAAGAGCCACACGACACATCACTGGGCCCGAGTTGACACAACTAACTCCTAGCTTGTGTTCAATTTCACACCGAAATGGTTGCTGTCAACATGACAAACATAGCATTAGTGATTATCTTATAGAAAGAAAGCAGGCAGAACAGTAATTGATGCTAGAATCCTTTGCCTGAAAGCTATGGAAGTATACAGAAGAAAAATGTCTTTAAGGCTTGAAGATTACAATCTCCACTATGATATGTTATGTGGTTTCGTAGACAGTAATATTCCAGAGGAATCTGCTGCATCCATCTTTGCGTTGGAACAGCATGACATCATGTGGTTTGGTAGTCATAAACATTTTGGAGGAACCTGCTGCCTCCATCTCTGAAATTTTGATGCCTATATACTGTACCAAACCATGGCATGGCATGCCAGAAGAATGCAAAGTGCATTGCATGGATTTTGGATGTTGGAGGAGTTAGTGTAGCTGGCCGATGTGCCTCCTGGATGTGGTGAAGTGTGAGGGGTGGGGTGTTCATTTGCTTTGAATTTCAGCATGACAAGGTCAGATGGACGGAAGGACTTGAACAAACATGATGCTGTTGCTGCATTAGTGACTTGCTCTTCGCCTGCTGTTTAAGAATTTCACTGGTTAAAAACTATGCACTGCAGTATAATCTTAATGTGCACTGGTGTGAGATGTCATTTGTTTATTGTTTGTTAAATTTGTCACTGTGTGAGACTTATGTTTGTTGTTCTTTGTTTGCCTGCATCATCAGCAACAGTGTGGTGAGGTTGAAACACTAATTTATTGCTGTCTTTCTGGGGAAAGTGGATTTATTTATGGACACAGTCATTGTATTCATGCTCACCTGAAGTACTGAAAATGGTGATTGGTATAGACAACAAAACAGAGTTATACTCTGACTTGTAATGACATAAAAATTGCCAATGAATTAGAAGGTGTGAAAGTATTATTAGACGGTCAACCATGTCAAGACAGAATAGACTTCTATTACATTTTAAATCCATTCCACTTTGATGGGGTTGCTGCCAGACATCATTACATTTACTTCCTGTGAAGGCTTCAGATCTCATATATTTAAAGCTGCCTGGTTGGGTTGCAGTTGTTTGTTTCTTTTTTTTTAAATACATTGAATGGAACCAACTAAAATGCTGACCCTTTTTAAGCCTGAGATTCCTAGAATGAAACTAAGGCATTCAGTTCCTGCTGAAGAGTTTTGGCAATTTCTAAATGGCTGAGAAGGCTAAGATCCAGACCAGGTTATAGGCTCAGGATAGAACAGCCCAATGAAAACAGGTCTACTTAAACTGTGTGTTTATCAGGAGCCAGGAGCTATCTCAGTCACTCTGGTGGTTAGACGGGTTGCTGGATGACTGAGGATTCAGAGTTTAATTCCCAGCTGGGGCAGCATCCACACAGGTTTTGAGGCCTACCCAGCCTCCAGTCCAGTAGGTACCAGGGATTTCTTCTCTGGGGCTGGATATAAAGCCAGATCAAAAACACATGGAGCTGTACATGAGTTTTCCACAAATGTCCATAGTAATTGTAGTATCTTGTATATTTTTCATCGTGTTGCAGCAGCAATCAACTTGTAAGTACACACAAAGGGAGAGGAAGTATCACTTGGGTGGGTAGCCTCCAAAGAATACCACGTGTGAAAGGCAGTCATTTGATGTCACTATATACCATTGTTAAGTTTACTGACCGGACACAGATTGGGACTGCTGGCTTTGTTCTGTAGCAGTCACAGTCTCTGAAATTCTACCTATACGAAAGGTAAATAAAGGCCACTAGTTCTGTCATTATGTATGCGTGTAAGCAATCAGAGTTGGCAGTAGTAACAAACAGGTGCATGTGATGGCAGAAAAGAGCTCTTATTCTATTGGTAGGTATGCTGGTTATCACTTTGTAGCATAAGACAGCAGTTAGTAGTTACAAATATGAACAGCATACAGTAACAATATGCAGCACTGGAGGGTTTGTTAGAGTTATCAGTAGTGCATTAAGTTTAGTATCTTAATGTGCATGTAATTTGTGTATTTTGTGTTGAAGTGGACTGCATTGCAGTATTGAGTTTGGGTAATGACAAATTTTATTTTTATGTATAGCGAATATTGTATGCGCATATAAACTGGTTCATCAATGGAGTTTTTACTTCACACTTTCCTTTTAAATTCTTGACAGTCTTTATGGTAATGCTTCTCTTTAACTCTTCGAAACCACTTTTATATAACTTTAATTCAAAAGGAGGAGACACTAATTTTCTCCAGAATGTCTTCAGTTTTTACCAATTGCCAGGTGCAATGTTCATAAGACTTTACAGTGAATTAGTTATTGATGTTTAATATGAATAAATATGAGACTGTAAGAGTAGCAGTTGTTAACAACATAAAGAAAATGTCAGCTTGTGTGTGACTCACTGCAAGAATTGGAGGCTCCAAGTTGAGGTCGATAGGATTCATGACAATGAACACTTGTTGATTCTTGTGTGTCAGGCCATTTGGCTCTCGAAGTGCTGCCTTGCAGTAATATTGGACCCAGCCATGTTTCCCCAGAAATGTTGAAGGCAGACCGAGTGGTAAACCGAGCTTGAATGGGAAGCTGTGGATGCCAGGAGACAGCAGAACAGGTCCCTGCCCTGCATCAGACAGACACATTGAGTCAATGTCCAGATTTATTCATAATAATACGGAAAAAAGACACCGTCAATCACAACTACAGATGTTTATTTTATACACGGCAAATTTACTTGCAACATGTTTTGGCCAAAATGGGCCATTGTCAAGTAATACATGTTTCAAAAAATACTAAGACAAATTATTACACTTAAAATTGTTTGAAGTGAAATGAGATCTCATTTTTACAACTGACCATTTATACTGAAGTGTAATTACGGTGTATATAGTTATTGGTTGCATTGTAGACTTTCTAGAAAGTAGATAAGAGAACTTTTCTCTGAGCAATCTGCTGATTTATAACTGTTGTAATTGAGGAAGTTACTGAGAGATGAAGCCTTTTCCAGTACACTCTTCATCTATCAGTAATTACCTTGATTACAACAGTTCAAAATCCACAGATTGCTCAGTGGTTGTATTGGATACTATTCCAAAAGACTGATTAGAGAGAATATAAAAATCTCAGCTAAAGATAACTATTCCAATGAACCACTAAACAAAGATTTAGGAGGTAAAAAATAATTCACGGCAACTGTAATTTTAAAGCAGGCTACTGATAACGCCTGCCTTACCTGGCAAAGTTCAAGTCTAACAGGAATTGGCAAAGGCACATATCAGTAAAGCAAAAATCTTTGAAGAGAGTAGTGGAGAAATTAAACACAAGGAATATGTGATGTAGAAGAAAGTGACAATGAAATGTATGGCTGTTGTTTCACAAAATATTCTGATGCAGAATCTGCACAGTGGGGTAACTGGATGCAATGACAAGGAAAGGGCAAAGAATGGATCATGTAGAATTGTGAAGACTGTGTTGGGGCTTGAGGCTGGAAGCTGTTCGTGTGTGGAAGATGCAGATTCCAATTCTTTAATTTATTTTTTTCACGAGTTAAAAAAAATTTCATTTTCTTATGTACCCAAATAAACATTTTCACTTGTATTTCTTGAAATTTATATTGCACATGTGGCTCATTTTATGGGCTTCATTCACCTGAATTTCCAACGTAATTTATACTTCAACTTCAAATACATCATGTTTCTTGCCTTGTGTCCATGCTCACAGTGTTCTCAACTGAAATTCTACACACTTCCCTTGCTTTCCAGAAGTGTGGTATGTGCATCTTATTGTTAATTTTCACCATCTTAACAATACTGTACCTGACATTGTTGTAACAGTGAATATGAAGATGAAACCTAATGGGATGTGACATGTAGTTTGGTAGTCTGGATCCTAAAAACATTTGGTACCGACCTGTGTGCTGAACTATCCAGTGTTACATGCGAGATGACTGTAACTGCACCTTAACATAGTACCACACTGAGGTCACAGAAGGTCACAGAAAGAAGTCCATACTTGGTGGTGATGATTATATATTCCACTTGACCTCCCCTCTGGCCAATGTCACCCAGCCCAAAGCATGTGTTACTAGCAGAAGTGAGCACTATCAACATTTGTATGAACAAAAATGGCTACACAGTGTTAGGGGAATAAGAGGAAGTATGCTGTGTTGGGAGATGCAGCAGTGGAGAGAGACATGGAAGGACTTGATCAATCCACAGGACTTCTTTCTGTGGCCTCAAACAATGAAGATGAAGACTATTTCATCCATTATGTAATTTTTCAAGTCTCTGTAGTACCTCACTTCAGTTTCTAAAGAACCTAATGTTTATTTTTCATTCATACTAACAGGCTGTATACATTTGGTGCCATTTGCTCAAACATCTGTCTTGGGGTACATCACAGTGACTGGGTAGTGTAGTGACTAGGCTGGCCTTATGCTGCATGACTGGGAATCAGTGTTTGATTCCAGGCAGAGGCATAAATAATTCTCCATGGCATACAGGCCTCCTATGGATCCCACCCATCCTCCAGTCCAGGAATACCAAGGCCAAAGCAGCCAGGGTATGAAGCTGACATTCATCTCCATCTAGTGCCAAGGTTAAGAATCTGTTGATAAATGCGCACTCCGTCGTATGTCCTTTTGGTGTAGTACATTACCTCACCCAGTGACTGGTTTTTGTGTTATAGGCCTTCTCTTATAACAGAAAAATGTGTTAAATTGACTGGCTATTAACCCTTCTGGTAAAATCTTGTACCACTGGGATCATTAATCAGTCTGTTACTTCTGAAACTTGCTTCATATATCACAGTTCCTTGTTGCAGTAAGTTTTGATTTCACACTGCAGATGGTGCACAGATCATAGGTTTAATCTATGTCCCGTTTGCAAGATTGATTACCATTTATTTGAATGAAAAATGCACTTAAGATGATTCATCCCCGTTGTGTTATCAATCAAGTATATATTTCTTAGTGTATAGTCATACACAACCAAAGTCAAGGTACATACTGGCATTTACATGAAATGCTATGATAGCACTGACCTTCACCGGGCACATATGTATCAAGTGATTTAATCTACTATACACATGAAAATATACCATTGCTTACCAAAACTGGTAATGTGAAGCAGATTAAACAGAATCTGAAAAGTTCACTAAGATTTTCTCTGGAATCGATAGTATCTGAAACTTCACTCATCATCAGTTTATAGAAAACAATACTTAGCCTGCATATGATGTTTTTGTGCCTCCAAAAGAAAAAAACCTGTATATGTACAACATGTTAAAAATTAATGCCTCCCAATGGTTTTTAAATCAATTTTTACATATATTACCCCTCACTATTTTTCATTTTTATGCATTTTTAAATAAAACATATAGTACTTCTTTTGAGTATCTATTGTGCATTTTGTAAAGGCCTGATGGTGGCTTATGTCAAGGTGAAACTTGTTGCCTAACTGGATTTTTTTTAAAATTATTTTTGGTTGTTATGACGATATACTGTGAGATATGTATTTGAAAAATTCTCTGTATTTTGGTGTTATGGCACTGTCTATAGTTTTACTCACCGGGCTCCCCAAGGAGCCTCATACGGAAATCAATGTAGTTTTCTCGGTCATACACTCGTTCCTGGTGCTGACTTCGGAGCCGCACCACCCCTTCTCCGACCACATGAAAGTGCAGACCTGTGGAATACATTTAAAATCAGCCACAATTCAATAGGATTCTCCATTTTCTTCATACCAACTGAACATCATGGGGTAGAGTTCTTGAGGAACCAAACAGTCCTTCAACTAGTCAAGAAATTCCCCAACTTTTTTGGAAACTGGGTATTCCTTATTACCATATTCACAAAAGCTCACCACTGGCCTCCTTAGAGAGTAGAGTAATAAATGGGTTTGAGCCGTTTCGGTCCCAATGCACCTAGGCCTTTAGAGAGGCCTTTTGTGCCCCATACTCTGATGCCAAGTCCAGTTCCAGACTGCCCCCAGACTCAGGTTCCTAACATCCTCTGGGTCCAAGAAAAGGAGCCTAAATATAATTGTATCTCAAAATCCCCGGTAAATGAACACCCCTCCAGGTTCCCCAACGGGGCCCCTATGGACAGAGTTGCCCGTTTTCAGAGCCTTATTTTACATATCTCTGGGACCCTCCTTCGTCTGTCTCTCAAAGTCCGCAGTAAATGAGCCCCCTTCCAGGTTCTGAACAGGGCCCCTATATATAGAGAGAGGTGCCTGTTTCCAGAGCTTTCCTTTACCTCAGGGTCGCCAGTAAAGGAGTCTCCCCTCGCGGTTCTCCTCACAGAGCTCCCACAAAGAGAGATGCTCCGTTTCCAGACCCCTAATTCATTTGTCACTAAAGAGTGTCCAATAAACGTAACACCCTCCAGGTTCCCCAACGGAGCCCCTATGGAGAGAGTTGCGCGTTTTCCGAGCTTTCTTTTATGTGCCTCTCGGATTCTCCAATAAAAGTTCTCCCGATAGAAAAATCTCATCCTTCTCTCGAAGTCCCTGGAAAAGGATCATGTTCCCCAAAACGGGACCCCTATGGAAAAAGACGCTTGTTTCCAGAGCCTTACTTAACAAATCTTTCGGGGTCCCCAGTAACGGAGCCCTCCCTCCATGTTCCCCTCACGGAGCTCCCATAGAGATAGACATTCCGTTTCCAGAGCCCTCCTTCATCTGTCTCTCAAGGTGTAAAAGAGCCCCCCTCCATTTTACCCAACGGGGCCACTATGGAGAGAGATGCCCGTTTCCAGAGCCTTCCTTTACATATCCTTCAGGGTCCCCAGTAAAGCAGCCCCCCCTTCAGGTTCCCCTAACGGAGCTCCCATAGATATGGTCCGTTTCCAGAGCCCTCTGTCTATCTCTCAGACTCCCCGGTAAACGAACCCCTCCACCCATGTTCCCCTATGAAGAGAGATGCCCGTTTCCAGAGTCCTGATTTACACATCCCCTGAAAAAAAAATCTCACCTTTCTCTCACAGTCCCCGGTAAATGAGCACCCTTCCATGTTCCCCCAACGGGGCCGCAATGGAGAGAGATGCTCCGTCTCCGGAACCAGTGGTTGATTCATTCATTGATATCTGTCACGAGTCCCTAGTTACGGAGCTCTCCCACGAAATAGGGCGAAAATATACGATCGCCGTCCACAGAGCCCCAAGCGAACGGAAGGCCTACACAATGGGGTGCTGCCCGGTTCCCCAAGGGGATCGTTTACGACACTGCTGTCACTTTCCCAGTGCCATGCAGCCTTCAGCACAATACCTTCCACTTTGGCTTTGGTAAACCAGAGCCACGGTAGCCAGAGTATGTTGTAGTAACCCTCTACCGGGTGTCCCCTCCACACCTCTTACCACATCCCACGTGACCCAGGGTACGGATCCACGTAACCCTTAGGTATGGACAAGGTGTTGAGTTTGTGGGAGGCACTGGCCCCTCTTCTGAGCCACATGTTCCAATTCCACAGTCTTTTTGAGACCCATTTTTTATTCTCCACCATCGCTACTTAAGGTTTTCCAAGTGTCTTATCTCTTAAACCTATGTGTTCGTTTCTCATTTACCATTCATTGTGTTTCCACCAGTCTCAGCCTTTGATGATGATCATGACGACAACAACAACAACAATAATAACAATTGGCGAGGGGTGCAAATTCCGTTTTGTCTATCCTGCCGTACATTTTTTGTATGTGTGTGTGTGTGTGTGTATTCAACCTTCGCGACTGCGTCCGATCCTGGTCTGAACCCATTCACGCTTCCTATCCGGTGAGGACTCGAGGTACAGTACAACGGCTGAGCTGATGGGCTGTGGGCTGAGCCGCCCAGCTGATCGCAGGCCTGCAGCTCTCCCCCATACATCCCATGACGTAGCACTGTCACAACTGTACGTTTTGTGAGAAAATTCCTGATGATGTGTATATATAGTGAGAGAGGAGGTATTCACATAAAAGTGCTGATAATGTGTTGTGTGAAGTGTGACAGAATAGTGCTGATGAAGTCGCCTAATCTCTTATCGAGCCTCGTACTAGATAGGTTTGCACTTCTGCTTCGTATGCGGAAGGTTCCGGGTTCAGATCTGCCACCCAGCTCACCAGTCACGTTGCATGTAATGAGTTCATATGCCCTGTTAACTACGTGTTCAATATTACATTGAGAATTGTGACATTTCATCACAAAATATTTTGTACAGAGAGTCGTTCTCATGAGGTTTTCATGTAGCATGCATGTGTAGATAATCGCATACAGCATTACAAAAACTGTAAGTAAACCATCACTTAAAATACAGATAGGAGGAAATTCGAGGAGCAACCGGGTAACTATTAACTATGGCACGAGGTTGGCAGCCCTGGCTTTCCGCGGACCACACCGGTCCATGTTTTTGTCCGGTTCAACGCCCTAGTCCCCTGCGATTTCTGGCTTGAACGATACAGTTGCCACACTGTAGCTGAGATCCAGCTCCAGGCACTCTTAACCTCGCCTCTTAGGGAAGCGATCGGCCAGCCACACGTTCCGACTGTTAAAGCGCTGGGAATACAGCTCCTAGTGGTCACTGTCCCTGGCACTGGGTGGGCTGAGATGTAAGAAAGTCCACGTGTATGCCGCAAAGCGAATTTCAGTTGTTCAGCTAAGTTACTAGCCACTGTTATTAGTTGCCAGTGTTCGTAATATTATCCCTTGAAAGGACAGTGGTTACTGTATGTACCATCTCCTTTAACGTCAAATAACTATGTAATTTGCAGTACCGGCCTTAGCAAATGCGAAGCCTGACTGCGACCCTTGTGGCCAACCCCCACAAGTTATTGTGCGGAACAAAAACAAAAAAATGACTAACGCTTTGGTATATAAACGTAAGTTTGGATTAAAAATTGAAATGTCCATTTTTATTTACTTATAATCAAGCAATCAGACATGTTATTAATTTAATTAAAAAATTAAACCAACTCAAACCTAATTAGATTTATCTTGATTTTTCCAGTGAAACCTTTCGTGACCTGAAAATTTATATATAAAAACAGTCCGAGAGTTTTGCGTGGTATCACACTGCGTTTTTTAAAAACTGCTAATGCGCGAATCCTCCATGAGCGGGTGCGCGCGCCCCCCCCCCCCCCCCCCCGCACCCGCGGTGGGCGCCCCACCGCCCGTCGGGCACCCCCC
>Ga0123354_10004223_pt1 | contig 20268 bp, 10 predicted proteins | sample TergutLab28metaG_2_FD_97872 | JGI IMG/M metagenome (GOLD analysis project Ga0123354, IMG submission 97872) | Labiotermes labralis P4 segment gut microbial communities from Petit-Saut dam, French Guiana - Lab288 P4 | ecosystem: Host-associated > Arthropoda: Insects > Digestive system > Gut ...
CACACACACACACACACATACACACAAACTCATACACACCACACAAACACACACACACCACACATACACACACATACACACACACACACATACACACCACACACACACACACACATACACACATACACCACACACACCACACACACACACACACACACACACACACACACACACCACACACATACATTTGCCTTCACGGCACTATTAAGATAAATTTTTCTTCGGGTTTTATTCATGTTGCCTAAGAATATAAGTTTTGATATTCCCAACTAAGTGCTCCATCCGGTTACGTTTAAGTACTATGTTTTATCACTCTGTTCGCAAACACTTCAGTTTACGCACAGTCTATCTTCAGGTGTGATATCAAGCTACGCAACATATACAAATTAATTATTATAGTTTACATAAATAAATTCACCACAACATATTTAAACTTCCCTAGCAGGAGAAAGACGTAATATTCCAGGTTTATTACTTACTATAAGGCTTTTAAATTGTTTAATTAATGCGGCATAAAATGATATGTTAATGATGAATGACATGAATTGGAAAGAAAGCTTTAACCTTCTGCCTACGCCGGTATTCACAGAGGAGATGGGCAAAATCCCCACTCAGAATGTACGAATGATTTTCGAAAAGGGTGCCACCAAAATACGAAACAGCAGCGCTCTATACGTTTAAAGTGTGTAAGAATGACAACACAAATTTCGAAGCGTTATTTCTTGAGGCACATTTATGTCGTCAAATTACACAAAAAGACTTTTCTTAAAGTCCTCAATTTACGTCTTCTAGTGGACAGGATACAAAGAACTTCGTGTTCATATTCAGATTCCAAGTAGCTCTACATTTGCGCTCAAAAGAATAGGCATTTCTTTATACGCTTTACATCCAAATACGAAAAAAAAACAACACAAGACCATGAGTGTACCTCTACAGCTGGACCAGCATAGAAGCAGTTACTCCGTAATCTCCTCACCTGAAAACGAATATAATATGCAAAATCGTACGTATTTTATATTAACAATTATGTCGATGAGGAAAGTCAAATAAAGAGCCAATTGAGCTGTACAAATCAGCACTGTGGTGTCAGACGTGTGTATGAGGTTCTGCAGTACATATAAATCAGTCCGCAGAGCGACCGTTGCGTTAACGTATGTACTTTTAATGCAGATGAATTTAGGCCTCACATTCTTCAACATACGCCCAGCAGTTTTACACTTCACAAACACTGACTCTGTGTGTCAGTTACATTGGCCGTCATAATTGATGGCTGGATATTCCATTGTATATTTGCCATGATACCTTTCAGTGGAAATGTTTGGAGCTAAATAAAAAGAAGAATGCTCCGTGTTGAATATCGCTCTGGGCACGGATTAAAAACGAAATGTTAAAAACGTACTGTGCGCGGAGATTTTCATTCATGTATATGTGCTTTACGACGGTCTAAAACGAACATTTAATTTACAGGGCATAATAGTGTAAAATAGTGTAAAATTATTACCTGTTTTTATTCTGTGTGATATTTAAGTCCCACTGTGTCAATCATTTCATAATTCAATTTAAAATATTTGTAAAACAACAGACGTTAAAATTCATTCTCCACCAAAGCAATGCAAGAGATACACATTTCGTCGCAGTCCGTAATACAAACACTTACACTAGTACTGGGTTACGTTCCTCCCCCAAGTGGCTATTATGAGTTACATCTACTAACAAGATCATCAAGACGTTCTTCACGAGGTTGCCTGTAGCCCTTTTTTCCAACTAAAGCCACAGAACAAGACCTTTATTCTGAGCTTAATTAATGTTTACAAGTCGGCCGGTGTGTAACTATTTAATTTTTACGGAAGCTCCGCCATCTCTAGGCGAGATAAAACTACAACCTGCTAATCCCTCACGGAGAGATCAAATGTTTAAAAAAAAAAAATAACCCGAGAACAAACTTCTTATATTATGCTTGCTTTTCATATCACGTTACAATTATATCATGTTACAGCTCCTCGTGTCATGCCAATAGACTTCTTATCGTGCCAAAATTCCTCATATTAATTTACATCTCATACAATACCAAAAATTATCTACCATGAAATTTCTCGTATAATGCCAAAACGTCTCACACCTTGTTACAACTTCTCAAACTCCACAATTCTTCAGATCATGTTACGATTTTCATATCATGCTACTTCTTATACCATTCTACATCTCATAAAATGCAGCTATTCCTATCGTGCAACAGCATCTCATAACATGCTACAAATTCTACAGCACTGCATATCGTGCTACAACTACTCGTACCTTAAGCTACGAGTTTAGCACGAAACTGATATACGTGACGAGACAGAGACAATGTACCACAGTCCAACATCAACAGAAGGCACTAAGGAAAATTCTGCATTCGAAGAATTATTGGGTTTCACCGAAGATCAAAGGCGTGTCTGTGTTACGTTTGGACAGCCTGCATACTTGTAGTAGACAAAATAATATCATGCTGTAATGGCAGTATCAGCAAAAGTGTAGTGCGTCTTAATTATACTTAAAAATTAGTCAGTTGAAATCTAAGTTAAGTTGTTGCCTTCAGTGGTGGAGGTTTTCTTGTTTTATTAGGCTGAAACATAACTTCAAGTAAAGGATCGCCTTATATTCTTGCAGCCAGTAGCGATGTGCTTTTGAGAAATGGATGGCGTGCCATATACAGGCCTACACAACTCTTGATGTGATGCAGGGATCTAAACAACTAATGGGTTGCTTCATTAATTTGAACGCAGGCTTTGCTCACGCCGATCCTCAATACGACATTCTTGGCCATCTCCAACCCCCTGATAGGTCTTTAATGTTTATCACTTGATTACGTGCCCGTTTACATTATATTAAAAGAGCTGTTATAGCGGTTTTTGGTGACAGACACTTTAGAATTTATTTGTCCAAAATACAGTTAATACGATAAGTACTTAACAGTGGTTTCAAACCTTCTAGCATAAATGGGGTTCTTGGTGATCTTCATTAAAACTTTGGTTTACTGGTTTAATGTTTTAAAGAAAAATGTAATTAACTTATATTTAACAACACTCATTTTATGCTTTAGGAACCCAGATTAAATGGATTTCCTACAAAACACTGCACGGAATCGCATTAAGGAAAAACTAGCGTATGTCCGGGAGTATCTGCACAGAAAGTGGATCAAGGTGAGGGAGATCTTATTCGTCTGTTCTTCCACCAGATAAGAAAATTTCTATGAAACAACTAAATTGTTCTTATTAAATTTGGTATTAGATGCTTAAAATGGAATTCCTCTACAGACTTTAATTCGCGCTGTGTCAACAGAAAACATATACAGAGCAAGTAACTTTCATAGGACCACCAACGACGATATCAAGGAATTTTTGTGTAGGAAAAGCTAAAGGAAGGGATTGTTTGAGTGACATCAGAATAGTTTGTAGAGCATTAGAAAGGAACCGAGAGACGTACGGAGTGAAGACGTGAACTTTATAGCCTCTCACATCCTTCAGAATACGGAACAGTGGCGAGCTGCTTTAGACAAGATAATGAAAGTCAGAGCCAATGGAACATAACCCACATTGTACATGAAGCTCAAACATACTTTAAATAATTACTGGAATGACCTTCAAGGCTTCAAGGGAAAATTTAACAAATTCCATCTCTATCAAAAGGTTTCCACAACCACCCCTCCCGTTAATTTACCCTTACAGCTAACATCCCTTGAGGGACAGTTTGATAAAGTGATTCCACTCAATACGTCAGACTTATAAGTTTAAAATTTCTGGTAAGAGACTTAAAGTTTAAAGTTTCTGGAAAGACATCGTAATTGAATAATAATACTCGTAAGAGCAGTGTAGAGGTGACTTTCTCCAACAAAGGACGAGAGCTTTGTTCTGTTCTGTTCAGTAATAATTGATCTGAGTTAATTTTCACTTTGTCCTACAAAAGCAAAATGAACCTTTACAAAGTGAACAGGCTTAGTTCTTCGCTCGCTCTTCCAGGATGTGACGCAGCGTTTGTTGGTAGCTGTACCGGCAAACGCTGCGTCACATCCCAGAAGAGCGAGGGAAGACCTGAAATACGCCGTGCCGGAAGCCTAACACCTCGCTCTAGAGGCCTACCCCATTTAACACTCACTAAAACACGAATTCAGTTACCGTCCAAATTTTCTCAATGTAAACAAAGACAAACTCTGCAGCGGAAGAACAAACGTCCCGACAAACGATAATTACTTGCTTAGGGACGTTGCAGAAGGCCGTTCCCAGAAAACTACTTACTGCACAAAAATTTATAAAATTAATATAATTAGACTTCATCAAGAGCTACAAATTTTGTCTAAAATGTTTTTTGTATGTGGCCACTATGTAGCATCATACATACAAAAGTAACTTTAATCTATATTCGGCGTGGTAATCGGCAGTAGGAACAGCACCAGGAACACAGAGTGTGAAATAAATGAACATCAATAGGGTTGCGCAATAGCAGGGAACACATTTATAAAATCTTTACACAACTTTGGAACACAACTTTAAGGTTTATGTATTTAGAATTTCTGCACATTCTGCACATCCAGCGATAAATTAGTCATTCTGCTTACTTAATGCTTTTCACAGTGACGACATTTTGCATAGCGCACGGTATTAGAAAGGTTATGAATGTTGAATTTAATAAAACATATGCGAAGAATCGGCCTTCGCCAGTTAGGGAAACATCGATTCCACTCTCTGTCGAATTTTAAATTGCCATGGCCAAGAAGGAGTGCTTCTGGTCATAGTCTTTCTTATAAGATTTTTTTTCCTTGATAAGGTTCCGTCTGTTGTGTTTTGTTTAAAGCAGCACGTCAGAAGAAGTCATGATCTCACAGTTATCACGATTATTTTTATCAATTAATGAATTTGTTGAGAGTGAAAGGACAAAAAACCTCTATTAGGCTTATATATATTATTATGCCGTTTTCACCAATTATCATGCTCGTATTTTCCTTAATTACCTTTTTGCCGACTGAAGCTCAGTGTTTGTTGAAACGTGTTAATTAAACAACGCATATAAAATATAAAAATTGGGACATTCCCAGTATAAATCACACGCTCTGTAGATTTAGGAACTCCAATTTATCTCTGCCAACAGCCCTGATACACACTAATCACCACAGATTAAAACTCTGGCATCTCCCATTTACACCTCTCAGTATATCACAATCGCATATTTTGTACAAATCCTTAAATCTGAGTGTGTCTATTTTCAATTTAAGCGTGGTACCAGTTTTGGAGGAATTACTTTCTGATAAATATTTTCCGAACTTCCAACGAACCAGACAAAAAGCCATCATTTCTACATGGACCAAAACCACAATATGTGCACATCTCAACAGACAATATTTCAAACAATCGCCATGATGTTCTACTTCTGTCCCATGACCGGCCTTCCAAAGATATTCCTTAAGCAACTCTGCTTTAAATTCTTGTTTTCTTATCAAACCTAAATGTTTCACCAATTCCTTCTCAATTTCTCTAGACAATCTATATCAGTGAATTACAAAAACGTAGAACTGACCATCTGTATTCAAAATTTGTCTTTTGTCTTTCGCCGAATTAAATAACTTTCTTTAAGTCTTATTTCATGAATTGATAAGCGTGTTATTGATTTAAAAGCGGAAGTCCCTTAAACTGAAAGCAATAATACGACCCTACTATCATTTCCGTAGCAAATGGTTTCGGTTCTGAAATAAGGCTGAAGTAAAACAATGTTTGATACGAACTGCATAATTTGTACGCTGTAGAATATAAGAGAAGGGCGAACAAAATCAATGAGAACGAGACCGACTGTTTTTTTTTATGTTTAAGAGAGACGATAAACACATCAGGAACCGTGGTCACAAAGACTGCATGGAGTATATAACTGGATAAACCTAAGAATAGATGGATGTATCTTACAGAAATAGTGTGCGACGAGGTAGACTGAATTCTTATCTCTCAAGTGAGAAACTAGAGGTGCGCTGTGCTGAGTGAAGTATGGAATGAACATTGCAAGTTCCATGAAACCTGGGAAACGTCATATGTAAGACCAACTTCACAGTTTGAGAAACACTGCAATAAATGAGAAAGCAAGTTGAACGATGCGGACATACGCACAGGGACCAACATTCAGGGGGTGAGACGAATGTCGAGTTAGAAAAGGCTCTCGGAGTGGCTGTAAACGTGTATTCCGGCTTCCGCCTTGCAGAACGCGAGGAACATTTATTTTATGGGACAAACATTAGCTTTCTAATAGAATTGCTAACGTTCTCTTTTAGTGCGTTATTTCTTGCTACAACAGAGAAGAAAGCTTGAACGTCTGAACCACGGGTAAGTTCCCACATGAAACTCTTCCACACAAAATCAAATGTTACTGGTGATAACAGCTACTCCGGCCATAAATTTGAAGGATCAGCTGATTAGCAGCACGGTGCCATCGACTGTTTTCATTGCATTGAGGGAAGAGTGTATCCCAGTGTTTCACAAATCTTTTTGCTCGCGGACCCCTTTTGGCCTCGAAAAATAACCACGGATCGTCACATCCTTGCTCACATAAATATAGTGTGTCCGGATGTTAGGCATCCAATATTAAAAATTTGTATCTCAGAACTGGTTGTAGATACATAACAATAGCACGCGTAACAATGTACTGCTTGATTTGACCTTAAGAGTAGTGATCGTAGTTCGCTTCGTGGTTACAGAGGGTTTCTTAATTTGATGTTCTAACGGTCATACGAAATAAACACATTGCCATTTAAGGAATCTCCGCAATTGTATTTTAAAAACATGGTTCCTTTACTAAAACTTCGTAAAATTGAAAGTAAAAATTACAGAAATGTATCCACAAATCCCCTGGGAACAGGTCGCGGATCCCAAGGGATCTCGAAGCACACTTTGGGAACCATTGGTGTATCCGAGAAAATATTAAATTTTGGGATTAATATAAGGATTGTAATTTGCATTGTAAAGGAGAATGGGTAACCAAATCAGTGTAGTAACAGGCTGCTTTGTCGATTTCGATTACCGATAAAGGAATAAAATGTTCTGAACCGCATTCAGAGAGGCTATGGTTTCCGTCTCAGACTCCGACCCACTAAGCACCTGAGAAACTATCAGAGTGGGTCAAGCTACCAGAAGAAACATCTCATCTGGATCTAGTATCTAGTTGTTATTATGAATGTGTGCCAACACATGCTCATACTCCACACATCTTCATTGCATTGTACGTAAATCTACAAGCTGAGAGCCTTGGAAAACCAGAAGTTGCTGATGACTGATCAAGTCGTCTGCTTCGTCTTTTGAAACTATGCTTCCAATTCTTGGCGTGGGGACCAAATTCCTTGACTGAAGAGCTGTGCAGGTCCACTAGACAAATGCCCGTGTACGGCCGAATATTAGATAACGAACGATTTGTCCCTTTCTCTTTTACTTATGTCTTTTAATCAATCTCTCGTCCTACGATGAACTACTTACAACTTCTTGAATAATACACAAAGTCAAGTGAATAAATAAATAAATAAATAAATCTTTTTTTGAAGCTTTAAAACGTGTGTTCATTTCCACTAATAATATATTTATTAAAACATTTAATAATGAAGTAGGAAAATTTAATTTTCTCTTATTTTTCTCGTACAAGGGCCACACAGAAACTTCACACATTATAGAACAATGTTATGTAACCAAATTAGACATACACACACACACACACACATATATATATATATATATATATATATATATACTTTTAAAACAAATGTAACGAAAACTTTCTAAATCGAGAACGCTTTACATCTGTGCTCCGACCTGTCCTCTATCTAGTCACCACTCCTTGGCCAGCAAGTTTAAAGATGGCAATCGATAAGACTGTTATCAGCAATAGCTTATTGAAGATCCATGTCTTGTGGGGTGTTAAGGAACAGTCGAAAGGTAAATTATTACCGACCTTTCGGAGGGAGCAGTCTCCTTCGTAACACCTCAGAAGATATGCATCTTCATAAATACCACTTTGAGATCCCACAACACTGTAAAAAATGTTAATTTTCCTAAGTACCTAGAGTCATCATTTCGAGCATAATGTATCAGAAAGTAGGTTTATATACTTTAATCGCGTTTAAATAACTCATTGAAATACATATTCAATATTGATCCATTTTCAGTACCTAATATTTCTTCCGTCAAGTTTTTCAATTATACTTCTGTAAATAAGATGTAAGGTACTCACAGAGAAATGTCAGGTGTTAAGATGCCCAGTGATATTTAACTCACTCATGGCAGTATCTGTTTCCTTAGCCAAAATCTACATATATCATTCGTGATCAAAAACAGGCGGGTCACTCTTAACATTTATCACAGCTAAACACAAGAAGTAAATTCTAAATGATTTTACCACACTTTATTACATGTGCTAGGCCTACCACTTCGTCTCTGAACAGTGTCTAAAGTGCAGGATTCAAAAAAAGAAGGAAACATTTTCAGATAAGTCACAATCCATTGACTAAAGATAAATCCAACTATCGGCAAGAATTAAGCAATTATCAATCGGACTTGTTACCTGAGGACGGAAACAGGTCCGGTTGCAGAAACGCTGGTGTCTCGTTATGCGTATGAGAACATGGCCAAAGTCCAGAAACGTCACACTTTAAAAACAACAATTTATGGACAGAACTTAGAACTCCGTTTTTTCCTCCATATGCAAGAAAGGAAAAATTGAACAGAGTTAAATTAAATTGTTTTGCTTCCCACGGTAACGTCATATTACCATCATAATACTCTGCCAGTTATTAGTAAGATTTTGAGTAAATTAAATGAAAATTTTAATTTGCGACGATACACATTTTATGCTGTCGGAGAGGGGCTGATCACTCTTCCAGAGGAGTGCTACCGAGTGGTGTGTGTGTCTGGGTGTGATTGTGAACCCCCGATAATGAGGCCCTGGTCCAATAGAGGCTCTTGTGCAATGGGATATATATATATATATATTACGCATCTCTTATCTTTGGCTTCCAGATTTTTTAGTCATTTAGCCACCCCAGAGCATACATAAACCCCCCCCCCACACACACACAGAAATACGTAAATATTTTTAAATAATCTGAAATTTCTGATAACGGAAAGCCTGGAGAAGACTTAGTATCAATAATAGTCTAAAATTATCTCCAGCGACAGCATCGTAAATCGTATCCGTAACATTAACTGTCTTCGAACAGGCGAAAAGGCTTACCCTGGGTGTGGCTACAACTTTCAGTTCTTTTCCATTTACCAGCGAAAGAGACCGTGATGCTTTCCGGTAATGGAACTGACGGCTCAATAGGATTAAGAGTAAAACTTTCCATTGGACATGAACCTGAGCCACTTAATTCCAATTTAAAACAGTCTACTTCACGATGAACTATTCGCGTCATCCCATTACCTCCTTAAACATGAATTGATTTTGAAAGAAATCTCCTCACTAAAATTGTGTTTTAATTTGTTGTTTCTCTCCACGCCACACGTGCTACATTTTTGCACCAGAAAAGACCTTCGCTTGTGTAATTTAAGATTCTTATGGCAATGATTGTCAGGCCTTCTTGTCTTATAACCACCCAAAGAGGGATACAGCAGATTTCCCCGCAACCATAACACATTTCAACCACACTACACAACATCACACCCCAGCTGCAATTCTCATTATATGCTATAATCGTCTGTAGTTGAAACAACATTATTACATAGCAAAACACCAATTATCCGTATGTAATCCTTTATAACTTTTCTAATATGCCTAAGCTAATGTACTATGTAGGCATAAGTGTCACGAAAATTCTAACGTTATGATTAGAAACATACTGACCGAAAACTGAAAAAATATTTACATCAGAATGAACTCCATAACCAGTTAGAGATAGAAATTTTCATAATGGTGTATTAAACTTTGTCTATTTTGCTGTATTACAAATGAGTGTAACGTACAGACCTGCGTTGCTCCAAATTCTAAATACTGTTAGAGCTTAACTGTGGCTCTACATTATTTCCTGGTCACTCGAAGTTGATTCCAGAACTGTATTACGAAAACACCCTTCATATTACTGAAGCAATAATTAATCGAATTTTGCTCTTACGTGACCCCTAAATCATGCGAAATAACCAGGTTTTGTTTGGAGTTACAATTTAATGCCTGTTGCATGGTGTGTATAAGACAATTACAACAAATGAGAGAAGGGTAATACTTTAATCGTAAAAACGAACACGAGCTGAAAGACGAGTCCGGGGAACAGGAGAAGTTGACGTGTTTGTGCCAAATTGCATGACATGTTTATACCTAACCAAACTGAACAACCCACACATCCATCATATATAATTTCTATCACAGAAAATACCTTTGCAATTTTCTTTAATTTTGTAATTTTATAATATTTTTGGAATGGATTGGCTATTTGAAGAGGTTTATAGTGACTCTGAGGTAGACACAGTAAGAAACAGAGACAGAAAACATACGAGGTGATGGCAGTGCCTGTGTTGAATTGCAGCTATGAAGTTAGGAAAATGAATGAGATGATTCAGCTGAAGAGTGGCTGATACGTGTATACTGTCCTAGAATTTAAGATAAATTTAGCAATACATAATAAAATAAGACGTAAAGTTTTTTGAATCCCAGCCATATAAGCATACAGAGTGTGTATGTGTATAGATACATTTCGCCACTCAATCTGAACCTTGGGACCAGACGGAAGTGAGTGGTTAACTTCACGCCTCGGCCACTTGACGCCCAAGAAAGAGCCATTGTACTCACTGAGTAGAGGGCTGTTTGGACCCCAGAGCCGGTCTGAGCGTTTCTGGAGAAGAGAAAATATCTTATTTCGACCGAGATTCGAGCCCCAGATCACACAGCCCGTGGCGTTTTCGCTATGACGACTGCACTAATCTGCTACCCACTCCATAGCCAATTAAATAAATATAATCTAAACAAGGACACAGAAAACGAAAAAGAACTGACATAAGCAAATAAAAGTCGAAATAACACATACATACTGGAATATCCAAGACAAAATGGAAAGATAATTGAATGTGAAGACAGGGGGGAACGTAAGGCCTATGCTTGAAGCAAAAACAGAATGAAAAGAAGAAACAAAACTTATGAATAATTACACTAAGATACGTTCAAGGCCTATCGAAATCGGTATTCTAAATAGACTACGGACTGAAGGATCCAAGTTTCGAATCCCGTCGAGGGAAAGAGGTCTTTTACTTCTCCAAATCGTCCAGACCAACTGTGGGGCCCACTTAGACTCTTAATCAATGAATATCTGGACTCGTTTCGGGAAGGTAACCACTCACCGCCAACTTGTATGGATACTAAAAATAAATGGAGCTAAACCACTCCTCGCCCAATACGCCAACCCACAACTTAACACTGTTACTTGCAGCGAAGTGTTGAATATGAAGATTTAGGCTTAGCTGGACAGTTAATATTAACACCTAACCTTACCCTCTCAGGCTGTTCGGCTACAATCAGGTACATTAATTTTTCACGTGTTTTCTGCTACCGGAAAGTGGGATTTTGATTTCAGACTTTAATGTAACTACGGACAAGTGTGAAAGGTTTAAATAAACGTAATCTTAAAACGTTGAGTGAATTCTTCTGAGAAGAGTTCAGGGGCGAGCTCTAGTGAACAATTCCCATGGATTTTCAGGCTCCATAAATAACTAATAATTTTTTGAATAGACAGTTTTCTGACACTATCTTGGGTAAAACATTTTGTAAAGCAACTAATACTAACATGATTTAATATTTGCCTTTGAGGATTAGTTACATGAAAATTAATTCCTTTTGTGAAATTTAAATGTAATTTTAAATAGCAATGCATAAAATGTTTACTGATGTGACGAGTATTATATTCAAGTAATCAATAAAGTGTAACACTAAAAGCATTCGGTACGTTAATTTAACAGTCACACTCATGTTACATCGAAACCATCCATATTCCTGACAGAATTATAAATGAAGTGTCAAATCACTATGGAAATAATTTTGAGGTTCACAGGCGTATGTCTCTGCTGACGCCTCCTAGTTATTCCTGCATGCCGGCTATGGTAGCTACCGCTCTAATTTGCATATCAGAAGTCGGTCATCGAAGAGAGACTTTCTCTCGGCTTCTGCGGACAGTCATATGTGCCGTTCACATCTCTCTCTCTCTCATTCACTTCAATTCTGCTCGTTCTGTACGTCTAGGTTTTGGCACGTGTTCTATATGTTCCAAGAGAAATATTATTCAGTGTCATAACACGTATATTTCGATTCGACACCTTAATTTCAACAAGTACGTGTTGAATGTTTATCTATTCAGGGGGAAAGAATGGAGGGTCGTAATACGAGAAAATATATGTTGACTAATTTGCCAAATTTATCCTAATACTCAGTAATATATATAACTTAATTTAGTGCAGGAAATTGAATTAAATAAGGGAGTTAAAAGCTGTATATGGAAAACCGATTACCTAAACGTGGAACATGTATTTAATTTTGTCGTGAATTTGAAGAGTCTTAGACAAAAAAATTCCATTACATAACGTGTGATGATTCAAGTTTTCTGGTATGTTACGCCGTGTGAAATGTGAATAGTAACAGGCGTGTCGGTGGAGAATAGTGCGTCTGTCTCTAGGGTCAAGGATTTCATTTTGTTGGTCTCCTTGACGTGACACAACATTCAAGAATACTTAAAAGTTTATCAGCACCGCCGTGAGAACCTCGAATCTCGAAACTATTAAAGTTCCCCCTATAAGTCAGTAGAATCTAGACCTTGAAGTTCGGCCAAGCATTCTTAAAATAGGGGTAGTATGGAGAAGGCCTGCATATAAATTCCTTATACCTTCCATACTGTTGTGTTTATCTTGTTAGTCTTGAAGCTCACACATTGTACGTAAAAGTATGTGTATCTATTCGTTACCACGCCACTATTGTTAAACAAATGTTACAGTGTTATTATGACAAATATTCAGCAGACTGGCAGTGTTTCAGTTACGTTTGTGGAACGCAAAGTGGTCTATTGTTTACGTCATGTGGCAGGTTTTTAAGAACCAAGTTTACACGCTTAGACTGATTCATTATATACCGTGTACATAACAGGATTGCAATTTATTAATGATCCATCCTAGCGCACAATTTTCTGGTAAAATCATAATTGTTTTGTTATCTGCAACATGTTTCGACCATGCGTTGTCATCATCAAGCAGCTGATACGGAGTCTGCAGAAAATTACGTAATGATTGTACATATATTATTTTCCGTATTCAAATTAACAGAGAGCTATGGACTAAACACGAAGCTCTCCTGATGATGATATTTAATGGTCAAAACATATCATAGTCACCATAGGTGTAACTTGGCTAATAATACCGGAGGGGAGGCAGAACGAATTCGACCATGGGGATTTTTTTCCATTGGCGGTGCGATCCAACACAGGGTATGGCCTCCTAATTCTTGAGATTTATAGATCACACACAGCGACGCACCACAGTCCGTAGGATTCCTCTTGACGAGTGATCAGCTCGTCACAGAGACCTCTAACTGAAAAAAATACAACCCACACTTTAGCAGGCGAGCTGCCGCAGACTTGGGCCTTAGACCGCACATTCACTGGGACCGGAGACCATGGGCATTAGGAAATTTAATTTTCAAAGGGCTCTATTTAGAAAGAGGGGGGAAGAATGGTTTGAATAAGTTCTTAATATAAATACATACATACACTGTTTCCCCTACTCTCACCCTAATTATTTTATTTGCCCTTCTTCCACTCAGTAGCCATAAAAATTTTTTTTGGTAGAAAACATTATTGGGGCTGGGGCATTTTTCCTCTCCCTTGCCCCACAAGTAATAAAAAATGCCGATATTGCTGATACCAAATTATATAGGCCTATCATTATGGGTATTTATTGGACAGACAGAGAACTTTTAACGTGCAAAACTGCGATATTAAACATCTGGCGCCGCCCTTGTTTTAATAATGTCGTTACTTTTAAGTTTTATGTCAGTTTTAACAAATCTGTTGCAAATGACTCATGCTCATTTTCATACTGCGTAGACGCACAATTCTTCATACTCACTACTTGTATTGTTACTGTTGTTACATTTTGTTCTTCAATAACACTTATTATACCTACAGATTTCGTATACATTAAACTTTTCTTATATCGCTTCAAAGTGAACGCCAGTGTCTTATTATTTGTCCCCATCAAACTGAGAATTAGAGGAAGGTTCGAACGCCGCCATATTGTTATTGTAAATTATACACAAATCCTAGTACCTTAAGAAAGACTGGATATTCTTCCTACGTTCAGTACTATTTATAATTTCAGTCTCTACAAATAAGGGTTGCTAGAATAATTTGCACACACACACACACACACACACACATTTTACACATACAGAACTAAGTATGCGACGTTGGATTTTCCTCCAATGGGAAAACGTTTATACCAAGTTTCGTCAAAATGTGATATATGGTTTAAATGTTGCAATGGAGGGGCAGACAGACAGACAGACAGTCAGACAGACACAGACAATATGGTAATCTGAAAAGCCTATTTACTTCCTTTCTATGAAGAGAGATATAGATTTCGAATTTTTTATATCAGCCAAATTCTTACAGCGACCTACGGATTATGTTGTTCTGTTAATTACATACTCCATTGTAATCACATAATGCACGCATTTGAAAACACATCTGAATGTAATTAGAGTTTCTACATATTTAAAGAGAAGCGAGCTTTTGTCTTGAACCTTATGCTCTCCAGAAAGACGTGTAGTAGGACTGTGGGATTTTGGGCTTTAATTAACTGGGTTTTATTTATATGCAAAGTGAAAGAAAACGTCAGCTTCAGATTCAAGTAAGAATTTTAAAGCTCATCCAGATGTTTCATTCATATGAGATATTTTAAAGACGCTGCGTTTCTTTTAACAAGAATATTTCCAAAAAGCAATTCATTAGCTTTACTTCCGTTAGAAAACAGCTGAATACTGTATAGCACACGTGAGGTTCAAAGAGGGAAAGAAACACGTGTTACATGTGAGCGAATGTGTGCGATGCAGTGATATTTGAACCAGTAGTAAATACGCTTCATTCTCCGTGGGTGCCTTAACTGAGAAACTGTTGGTGGAACAGCAGCTGCTATACACTATTTCCCACTAATCTCCTACTGGTGTCATCTGTCTTAACGACCTTTATAACAAAGATATGCTTCTAGCGTCTTTGCACAAGTTTACAGTGTTGTATTAAAAAAGCAAAATGCACCATAGAACAGGCCATGTAAGCCCACAAGGGGGAATAGAGTTATAGCTGTACTCTCTCTTTAACCTCGGCGCTAAATGACGATGGGTCATTAATGCCACGCACCGGCCGCTTTTCTACCGAGATTAACCCCGTATGCATTGTGTAGGAAGCTGGATGGACATATGGGCCAGTCAGAAGAGATGCGAAAATCACGCTCTCATGGGTATTCGATCCCCGGACCGTCCGGTCCACAGCGAATCGCTATCCCAGAGCACATGGTTTATTATTTACAGTATTTAATAGGGAAAAGGCGGATTTAAAAATTTGTGGAACCAATTGTTATGACAGAAAATCCTCCTTTAGTCAGCCTCTAGTACTTACGATGTACCAAATATATTTATTCGATAACCTCCCACACATTTTACACTTTACTTTTCAAGAGACGTTTTCTTATCACTACGCGGTAGACCAGGTTAGCGTAGTCGGTATAGCGACTCGCTACGTGCTGGACGGTCCGGGGATAGAATCCCCGTGGGGCGGAATTTTCCGCATCCGTACTAATACTTGTGATTGTTATTCGGCTTCCTGTGAAGTACAAGCGCTTGGTTTCCTGTTTGCTACTATAGCGTCTTCATAAAACCGTATACTTGAACGAACAGCGTGTCGGAATCAAACTTTGCTTGAGACTGGGAAATGGAGGGCAAACATGCATAACCACTGCCACCGGGAGATAGCCCAATTACAGTTAAATATTATTATTATTATTATTATTATTATTTATTTTCGTTGTTATACCGTGCATGTTGTCAAGTCACTCAATTGTTATACCAACCACTGCACATATATAAAATTTACACATTAAAACATTAAAAACGTTACGACATATTTCGGTCCTAAGACCATCATCAGGGAGCTATATCGTCATTGCTAAAGTTACAATACCCAACTGGAATAGCGAAATTAATGTGACTTTTTATATTGTAACTTTAGCAGGGACGATATAGCTCCCTGATGATGGTCCTAGGACCGAAACATGTCGTAACGTTTTTAATGTTTTAATGTGTAAATTTTATAAATTTTATATATGTGCAGTGGTTGGTATAACGATTGAGTTATTATTATTATTATATAATTTAAAAAAGTCTTTGAATAGTTTTCCAAGTTCTAAAGGGGTGTGATCTCTGTTGAAGATGTCGAAGGTTCGGGACGTCCACAAGCCAACAAAACAGACCAAAATGTGGATCGAGTAAAATAATTTTTACTCGGCGACAGAAGGATCACAATGCTAAAGCTGCTAAAATGTTGGCAATTACGTTTCAGTCATTTCAGAGAAGTTTTAGGAATTATCTAAATATGCGTTGTCGTGTTGCAAAATTCGTGAGCCACTTGCTGGTTGATGAGGAGAAGGAGGATCTTCTCAACAATTTCCAGGACATTCAATGTAGCCTTGAAAGATAATAAAAATTTCTGTCAGAGATAATCACATGTTACAGGAGGTGAGTTTAGCGATACGAACCAGAAAACATCAACAGAAGTCCAAGCGGAAGAAACACCCCCACCCCCCACCCCCCAAAAAAAGGCAATTTGTTTCAAACGCGAGTAGCATGCTCATTGTTTCGACATCCACAGAGTAATACATTAAGAGTTTTAAACTTAAAAAGAAACTGTAAACCAGCATTAGAACATTTACACCACAGGAGACTGAGGGAAATTATGCAGCGAGGACAACAAAAAAACGTGGAATCGGGCAGAATTTTTTCCCACCAAATCGACCCATCTCCTCCCTGTGCTTTGCTGTGCTTGAATTCCTAACCGAAAAAAGTGACTGTCCTTCTGTACCATCCGCATTCAAGGTTAAAGGAATGTACATCTGATAGTATTACCATAAAGCATGTACAGCTGTGGAAGGAAGAGCAGAATTTCAAAGTGTATTCAGAAAATGTTTCGAACCGTGGTGTGATCGCTGAGTTCGTTGTACAAATTTACAAGAAAACGTACTTTGAAGACTGCTACATTGATTAGACAGTAAACGTTATTGTGGTACATAAATTCAGCCCGGAAAATATTTTATTACTCCCCTCCCGTTCTTGAGTAGGCCTGTTTTCATGCGATTTTTGGTCGAGTGACAGCGCCGAAATACGAAACTGATAACGGAGAAAACTCTTTATGATAGACTTACTTGAAGTCAGTTTGGATCATTTTCAGGGAATTCTTGACATGGTTCTAAAAGAAATGTGACCGAAATTCCAGTTACGTAACTGAGACGCGTTAGCTCATGTGATTTCAATCGATGCTTCGACCATGCGTTTTTAAAATCTTTGAAATATCTTGATAAAATACAGAAATTAATTATAATTATCAACCTATCTGCGTAAGTGTGAAAAAATCGTGTTTTATTGCTGGTTTTCTTCTGAATACTTTAAAGTAACAGAGTTCAAAGTATGAGACCGATGGATGGAATGCGGTGGGAGGGATCATTGGGTTTTACTTATTTTTAGTCTGGTTCATTTTAAGAACTATATTTGGGTATCTAAGGCGTGTTGTCTCCCGTGTGTCTTGCCAAACGGCTTTATTGTTTTGTTTCTTCCTATCTTTTAAATAATTGCACTACAAAAATCTTTTTATTATTGTGTATTTACATTTTAAACAAAATTTCAAAGTTCTACTCTCTGAAAAGGGACCGAAGCAGTGGGAACACTGTAATTCCGTGATAATTCAACCCCATAATTCCCAGCGAAATACAGCCCTTTTAGTGCCGGATATCATATAGGGGATGCTGATGAACATCTCAATGTTTCGACAACAATTTCCATCTGAATCGCTGTTTGTAATTATTATTCCACTGTGGCCGACGTGCCCCATTCAAATGTTAATCTCAGTGTCAAGACCTAAAACTCAATGATGACAGTAATAAAGCACATCTGTGTATAATAGACTAACCCTTGTTTTGTTCCATCTTGACAGGAGTTTAGAGAGTCCCCCCCCCCTCACACAGAGAGGGGGCGGTTCTACCTCTGTGGTTGGCCATACGAAGAGAGGTGATCTAAACATGACGTCTGATTTCAAAAGTCTAAATAAATGACAGTGACTAAACGATGGTTCGGATAATGAAAACAGATTACAACCACATAAAACCACAAAATACAGGTATAAAACGACGAACAAGTGTTTCCAAAAGGAACTTACGACTCTAACAGTACTGCGAATGCTCTTTTCTTCTACTGCGTGGCACTAAGACAGTGTCAACATAACTGAATAATTTAGAAACCTAACGTCCGTACAGTTTCTCTTAGAAATGATTCATATTCCTTAAATTTGATTCAAATATTCGAGTCAACGCCATACTCTTAGCTTATAAATTGATTTCTTTGGAATCTGAACATATCCCATGAGATGTCTCCATAAAAAACTCGCACTTACTGTCTCAAAAACCTCGTCTGGTGTGGCCTTACGCCCGAAAGCTAAATGTATATGGCCTATTTTGCGTGAGAGAACGAATGTCCTTTTTATTGTTCCTACGTAGCATCAAATACAAAAGTTTCAAAATAAGGCAAACAACACTGTGATGCCGAGAACTCTACTCTGACTTCCATTTATACATATGGCATATGGGGAGCAGAAGATACAAGTCAGATCTTCACGCATCCACCATTGACACTTAAGCATTTGTTCTTCAGTGACACATAGGTAATTTTCCGGCTTTGAAAGAATGGGCCTCGATCTCGTGCCTATTGATTTAAAACTCTTCGGACACCCTAAGAAGGGCGTCAGTGGAAAGCGATGTGAACAGAATCCGAGGTACGGCAGACTGTCATCTGCTTGCTTTAACCTTTGGCGCCAGTTCGTCCTAAGCCGGTATACAAGCATTCGTACCACGGTGGGACAAAGCTTAAATATGAAGAGTGACCATATGGAGGACTGCTTTATAACACCTGTTATATATACGGCATGTATACTTCGAAGGCAGATGAAGTTCTTAGCATCAGAGTGTTTGTTACCCTATCAAATCATTTTTCTTGTGGTGGGAGTACAGCTTACTGCAACGTAATGCAGCGGTAACTGCTTCTGACAGCGCTCTCGCCATAGCTGCATTATCAAGTCTATACATACAGGAAAGATTACTGAGAATTTCTTCAATGCGTGATTTAATGTGATGCTATGGAATGGCTTGGTTGTAAGAGAGAAAATGTAGCCTTAAACAGTGACGACAAACGAATTTCTATTAGACAGGAGATATTTTGAAGGCAGCGTGACAACGGGGTCCACAAATATTTATTTCGTGTTTTGAGGCAGGCTTTGCATAAAGAACATAAAACGAAATCATAATAGAGGTATCGTGTCTTCCATCCGCGTATTTCATTTCCCCAAAAAAGCCAGAAGTTCAGTAGGGAACGTAAGCACTACCAAGTGTTAATGTGTTTCACAAAGGCCCGTGTGCTGCTTCCGAAGGTACTGAAGTTCAAAGTTTACTTTTATAACAAAAAAAGACATGTTTTAAACCTCATGCAGTATATTAAACACGGATCCCAAGAAAATATATATTTCGTATTTTACGTGTACTTAGAATGGATTCGAAAGAAATATAAAAATAAATAATTGGTTTCACTATTTATACAACAGATTTTTATTTGGAATAAGAATGTTTCTAGAGTTTATTTAAGGAGCTTTCAGATTTAACCTTTAAAGATTTTTAATAATGAAAGGTTTAGTGGATGATTGAAAGGAAGTATGATGAAGCAAGCAGACCTAATGCAAGGCGATACACGGTATTTGCTTGGAAAGAATTTGTAAAACCACAAAACATAGATAACACAGCCCCCAAAAATTTCCTTGGTGCCTTAGTTTTAGGCCTGTTCCTGGGTTTATTTGGGGCGCTGATTCAGAAAATGACATTGGATAGACCGCATCAGCTCTAGTTTCTTAGATATCGTTGATTATATACAATTTTAGTCCGCTCTTTAAAAGATCTCTTCTGCAGAATCGGGATGTCATAATAGGCTTTCGTATTTGAA
>Ga0123354_10004224_pt1 | contig 20267 bp, 10 predicted proteins | sample TergutLab28metaG_2_FD_97872 | JGI IMG/M metagenome (GOLD analysis project Ga0123354, IMG submission 97872) | Labiotermes labralis P4 segment gut microbial communities from Petit-Saut dam, French Guiana - Lab288 P4 | ecosystem: Host-associated > Arthropoda: Insects > Digestive system > Gut ...
AGTCGCGTTTAAAACTTGCTGAACAGAAACCACAACGACATGTATAGAGCCGACATAACAATTCCCGCAATTATAACCACTGGTCTATGATCTAGGTTATAACTTAAGTACATTCACTTCCAACCGCAAACAACTACATAACAAGCCAAGCCACATGGCACTACTCTCTGATACAAACTACTGGAACCACTGAGTAAACATGCCCTCTGCACCGATATACTACAGAACAGTCACCAACAACACCAGTCACCTACAAAATACGTCAAGCGCTACCAACCTGTATTTCCGAGACTCTTAAGAGCCGTGACTATTTCTGGAAATGTGACGCCGTGGTGTCTAGCATAATGCTGCCTCCCTATTCAATGAGTAAGAGCTTCATTCTTACAACCTTACACGGGACAGCACATTTCTCCGAAACATCGGTGGATTTCTACCATACTACACGGCTCCACATTCCATACGATGGCAATCTTCATGTCAAGATTCACTTCGCCACAACGAATACGCTCTCTTTCTGGCGACGCGAACCTGCTGCCTATCACCACTGCCATTCTGTCAGTACTTATTGTCCTTCTCGTCTGGCGGAAATACAGAAAACTGCACTCTTCTGCACTATTACTCAACGAGCAGCGGTAGTTTCTCACCGACGTTTCGGGACAACCTATCGGTCCCACCCGCAGGGTTCAAGAATCCAAAATTCAGATCACTAGGAATGTCGTGTGTTGCCAAATTGTTGGTGCACTAATAAAAATCTCCTGGTCTCCACATTTTAAATAAAAGGAACTATGCTATTAAAATTTGTTGTGTTCAATGGAGAGCCACAAATTGAGAATTTCTTATACTGAATATTATAAGTGTTGTAAAAATTGTCATGGCTGAAGTTATGGGCATACTAAATTATATACACATATACGTTCATTGGCTTCTAACTTTATGACTGAAGTTTTGAAAGTATCACTAGATCTCTATAATGCTGACAGTCTTGGAACCCAGTGGACACACACTACTGAATCTTGGATTGCTAGGCCAGTATCTTATCCATTGAACCATGAAGTTCTTTCAAAGTACCAATATTCTTTCTGTAGTCCACTTTACCACCTGGGGTGGCAGCACCACTTACATCACCCTACCTATGCCCCTCCCTGTATATGTTCTCCACTCCCTGCTCTTTTAAACTAATGCTCAAATATGTACCCGATTCTAAAAAAGCCACTTTCCATCCTCCAAGCAACATAACTCGTATACACTTCCAAGGACCAGTGCTATGAAGATCTACTTCTCATTTTTACTTTAAAAGTGACATGACTGGGTGATTAAAAATACAAATTTAAAATTTTTGGTCTTGGGGCATTTTCAGGATTAAACAGAGAGAAAATATTTCCAGATTTTTCAGGTCAAAAGGTGTGATGATCTCATGTGGCATAACATTTCACAGCACTTGAACTGTTCCTTAAGGTAATAAAGTAAGACCAACTGCACATGTTACATACAGCAGTTGGAGTGTACTGAATGGCCATGTAGAATTTTCTTGAAGTAGAATAAAAGACCATGTGGTAGCAAAAATTGCTACTGGATTAAAGCACGAGATTTGGTGATCCTTCAAGACAGCCAGGAGACCAAGGAGACTACCTGATTTGCCTGCCTTGAAACCATACAATTAAACAGTTTGGGCACTTTATGTACAGAATATTCATTACATCAAACCTAACATATGGCAAACTTCACTGACTACATGGAACCAACTATTGCATCAATGAATTCAGCAATGGCTAACTGAATTCCAAATCTTCAGCCATTAACATAGAAACCTTACCATCTATATTATAGGCTGGATGATTTGGCATCCAACCAAGCTCCTATTCAATGGGTACTGGACGTTCTTTCCTCAGGGATAAAGCAGCCAGGGTGAGAAGCTTAGCACCCACTGCCATCTAGTGCCAAGGTTAATAATGTGTAAAGCTCTACCTCTGCCCCGACCGCATGCCTTCATGGCATATATGGCAGTACCTTTGCTGTTTTATCAGTTAACACAGACAACACTGAGTCCTTGAATGATAAGATCAGATGTGACCTACCATGTCAGTGAAAATTCTCTTTATAACCATTCTAACCACAAGTCTATTCCACTGGCTCTTTTTCACCAATGTCAGATCTCCCATAATTTTCCCCCTTGTTTTGTATGGGTGTGACATGTGATTGCTCACTTTGAGAAAGAAACGTTAGCTGAGGGTGTGTTGAGAATAGGGTGCTGAAGAGGATATTTGGGACCAAGGGGGATGACATTACACAGGAGCTGAGAAGAGTACATCAGGAGTTTAAAAATCTGTACTCCTCACCAAATATTATTCAGGTGATCAAATCTAGAACAATGAGGTGGGTGGGGCATGTAGCATGTATGGGGGAGAGGGGAAAACAGGGTTTTGGTGGGGAAACATGAGGGAAAAAGATCACTTGGAAGACCCAAGCACAGAAGGAATAATAATGATATAATGGATCTTCAGGAAATGGCATGAAGGGGCATGGACTGGACTGATCTCACTCAGAAGAGAGACAGGTGGAGGGTTCTTGTAAATATAGTAATGAATTTTGGGTTCCATAAAATGTGGGAAATTTGACTAGCTGAAAACCTCTTAGCTTCTCAAGAAGGATTCTGCTCCATGTAGTCAGTTAGTTAGTCATATCTCCCACTTTACCCAAACCTCCTAAAGCATCACAAGGAAACAATAAAGTGTTGTGTTAAGACAGAATTGTCTGTATCTATGTGATCACACTTTAATCACTGCAATTCTTGTCAAATTTAATGAATCTCCACTTCATCCAAATTGCTCTCTTCACTCCCCCCCACAAGTGATTTTACAACCAGCCCTCTTTAGTCACAGAATCTTGCATGTTACATTCTTCAACTGCGTACAAAACCACTTCTGCAACTACGTACAAGTTTCAGGGTTTATGTTCATCATCGTCCATCATGAGTTAGGCCTTAATAGACCTGTTTTGAAGTCTAACAGTCTCTTCAAAGGTCTTCCAAGTCATCTTCATCTATTTGGTCTACATCTCAGCATTAATGTTAGCATCCTGTCATACATTCTTTTTACATGTAACAGCCAATTTGATTTGTGCCTTATATTCATAAGAGTATTAAATGTGAAACAAGGATGCTAGTTGTTCATTCTCTTGGAATTATCAACATACATCAACATACCGAGAAGTAAATTTCCACTTAGATGGTACCAAACTGCAAGCAGATAAAAGCTGGATCCCTTTCATTTTTCTTGTAACATAAACAATTTACAACCACATATGGGGTGAGATTGCTATAATAATTCTGCCTACATTCACTCACAGTAATCCTGTGTCAATTTTGTGTTATTCCTAATGTGTTTCACAACCTAAACGTTGATCCACATAAGGAACTATACCAATTAAATATATTTCTAAACAACACCCACCATGTTATGTGTAATATTCAGCAGGACACTTCTGCATTTAAAAAATAGTAAGAAAATTGGGTTAAACACAAAGTAATCATGCCAATGTCATAGGTTATGTAGGTCAGCAAAGCAAGCACAGACCACACACTTCTATTTATCAAGTATGTCATTTACATACCCACATTATATTCAAATATAAATTCATAGAACCAGCAGCAAAATAGAATTTGTGTTTATTTATTACATAGCATGTATAGAACTCCTGAAATATGCAAAGTCAGTGAAAAGTTTTGTTTCAAATAACTCTATTATAGCATTTTTAAAACATATACATTGTTTAGTTATGATTCATGCTCATACTGTACACTACATACAATCTACAATAGCACTCTTAGGTTTAAAAAAATACTTTGTTCTCACATTACCATCTGTAACTGTTTCTCCAACAATGTATGATTTTGCAGCCAGAGTGTCAACAAGGCTTAAAAAATAAGTGTATATAGAAGATGTATTTTACTCTAGTTCTTACAACAGAGTGGGTATACCACAATTAAAACAAAACTACCACATATGAAAATTATGATTAATTCTACAAACACAACATCTAAATGTACTTCAAAATATTATTTCAGAATCATACATTGTGTTACTGAAGAAAGCAGCAGTTCTCATGAGGTAAATATATGTCTTACAATGTAATGGGTGAAAGGATGATTGCAATTTTTATATTCACACAGCACATAACCTCATATACCAATCACTTAAAAATGTATATTACATATAATACATATACACAGTGTAATATGTGAAAAATATTACCAATTAGTCACTGAATAGTAATTACTACAATACGTATACACAACAGCTTCAGACACATACAGGGCAGGCACTTATTTTGCCATCTATCACATTAAGGTACACAAATCTTTACAGTGAAGTATGGTGCCAAAGTCTTGTGCTTCACTGACGAAACAGGCTTGTTTGGTTTGAATTTGGTTAATTATTCATCTAACCTTTAGTTTAATTTAAATCACTGATCTTCAAGTTAGCATACCCTACACTAACAGGGAGCATTTATGTGTGCATTCCTAATGCTTCTAAAATCCCCTTTGATAACATGAAGTTTCAGGTATTAATTACAGTGTATTTTTAATCCATACAAAAGTCTGACAATTACAAACTCTGCATGTTCCCCAAGATGGATGTAATTTGCTACTTTGGATGTTCTGTCTCCTGAAATACAGACATCCCTAAGTACTATGCCACAAGGCTCACCACACTGAAATATACTTCTATCACTAGAAATTACAGAAGCACAAATAATTCTTGCTCTGGAAGAAAAGCAAAATAGATGACTAAGTCCACTTTTGGCTTATGCCCCTTTTTTAAAGTAAAAGAGGTCACTGCACACCACCAGCAAAAAAGAAATGTGAGAGTGTGTGTGTGTGATGGGGTGGGTATGTAACTTCCTGTGGATCACAGGATGTTTACATTTACAAGGGAAAATCTTTTGATTAGTGGTCACCCTAAGTGAACAAGTATACCGACATCATTTTCAACTGTTACATCCACCGCATTCAAAAATGTTTTTAAGTATACAATCTCTGTAGCTACTAATATAACAAAAATTTTGAAAGTATGCTGATCTAACCAGTAGGAAGGCTGACATGCAATCTACAATGAAAAGAACTGCTGTACTGTATCACTAATCCTTAAAATATATAACGTCCTTTCATACAGGCTATCCACTTCTCCCTGTTTCTTGTTACCACTTACCAATGACACAATGCAAAGGTGATGTATATCCAAAATGATTCCATTATTTTGCAACTGTTTCATTCATCAAGTGATCATAATGCAACAAAACAATGGTAAGTAATAGAAACATGGCCAATTTCAATAATAAGTTCCTAAAATTATTTTAAGAAATGGTCAACCGAGCATTGTTTAGTACTGGGACAAAGAACGGGTCACTTCACTAGTCATAATATAATCCAGAAGAGAAAGGATGCTGATGTTATTGAGCATGGTTTATCATTCCAGTCAATTGAGCACTACAAAAGAATCCAATGACAGGACATACATATTTCTGTTCTCAATACTACAAAAATAAAACGACATGTTGTAAGTTTTGTGTACGTTGGTCATAAACAAGGAAACATTATGCTGAAGTCTGAGGATGTCTCTCTATTCTGTTGCAATTTTAGGCAGACATAGGGACATACTGTATACACCTATCAATACAAAGGGTTGCCAGTACCTCCTGATAAATTCAATGAGATATCTACTGCTGCACATTCATTAGACAGTTCTTCAGTAATTTTTGCAGTGACACAAAGAGCACTGATTTCATTTTGTAGAAGGCTGGTCTTAAACATATACATTTCACAGTACAAAATAACTGACAAGACAAAACAACACTGTCATTTTTCCAGCTGTCTTTCTCTGGGTGGCCATACTTCTTGGTAATTGGTATGGATAAATGGAACGATAATAAACAATGTCTTCTATGAAACAGAATTACGGCCTGATGAATATCTCAATTATTCAGTGTCTCCACATATTAACACATGAAAAATTTGTGATAATGGGTGCCAAACTTGGCACCCATGAATTACATACCCCAACATAAAACACCTAACCGATTGCAGAGGGAGTGAGGTGAAGTGGGGGAGGCAAAAGATAAATTTAAAATATTCAGTGGGGGAGACAAAAGACAAATTAAAAATATTCAGTGGGGGAGACAAAAGATAAATTTAAAATATTCAGTGGGGGAGACAAAAGATAAATTTAAAATATTCAGTGGGGGAGGCAAAAGACAAATTTAAAATATTCAGTGGGGGAGACAAAAGATAAATTTAAAATATTCAGTGGGGGAGGCAAAAGATAAATTTAAAATATTCAGTGGGGGAGGCAAAAGACAAATTTAAAATATTCAGTAACTTAGTAACACGCTTGGTTCTACTGATACAGACCAGCAATATAAATCTTGCATGTCAGAGTCTTATTACAACAGTACACACAGAAGCCACCTCGGTATGTATACAGTGTACATACATAACCAAGAAATTCATTGTTCAAGTACAAGCAACACATTTTCTATAGTAAAACCAACTAGACGCACCAATGTATTAAAATTTATTTTATTCTGGAATGACACTCTACACGTTTCGGGCAGTCTCTCCGTCCATCATCAAGAGTACAAGACTGTACATACAGCAACAGGCATTTGTCAAACAGATACAGCTGTCTGCTTGCTAGCACAGTATCTGTTTGACAAATGCCTGTTGCTGTATGTACAGTCTTGAACTCCTGATGATGGACGGAAAGACTGTCCAAAACATGTAGTGTGTCGTTTCCAAAATAAAATAAATTTGACACAATGGTGCATCTAGTTGGTTTTACTATAGAAATAATATTACGATGCATGGCCCTATGAACGTCAAATTATAAATAACACAGTTTTAGAGGCCTGATACAGATGGTGCTTAAGGCATGAATGTATTCAGATTAATCCCCTGGCACTTTACCATAGTTGTATTTCACTGACTATATTTCAAAATGACCAGGGAGACAAATATTTGCAAAATTATGTCACAGAAACCTCTCAGAAAATGTGCATTCTGAATACTACAGATATGAGAGATGGAGAAAAACTGATCAGGATTGTGTCCAGTGACAGGCATAGTAAAGTTGTATTGTGCAATCAATGTGCTGATTATTATTCCACACGAATATCAGTTATACTGAACTGTCATCAGTGCATGCTCTGTACTGCACTTCAGATCTAATTACATTAGTTACAGTTCCTTAATTATGCACTTTCAACATAAAACACACAGCACTTAAAAATATTCAAACAATTCTGGTCATACACAGAGCATTTTAAAACACATGCTTCATGAAAAGTGAGAAGGTTCCATGTCTACAACATAGAAAGAAAAAAGAGTGGCAAGCCTGATAAGATACTTTTCACAACAGAGATTCTTGTTTCAATAGTGCAGGGCATAAACAAATGTGCAAAGTTATGCTCAGATGTGAATACTTTCATCTTGCTGTCCAGGTACAGAAAATTTTATGAACCTCATTAAGTGCTATTCTTATCAGGAAGCGAACAGTTTCTCAGCTAGTCAAGAAATTCCTGGCCTTTTATGTAACCCCAAAATTGCTCACTGTATTCAGTACAACCTTCTACTACCCTCAATCAGAAACATCCAGTCCATGCTGTCATGTCCTACTTACAATCCATATTAATATTATCCTCCGATACATTTCAAGATATCCCAGTTCCATCATAGTTGGTATACAAAATAAAAACTGTGCATGATTTGGCATCATGTACTACTCACACATCCCATTAAGGAAACATTTGAAAGTAATATTAAAGACCCCACAGGAATTATTGCAACTGTATAAATACTGAATGATGGTGTGTCATGGGTGGTAGCTTATTCACTAAAAGGGCTGAGCATATACAGAACTACAAAAAAACTGCCATAAAAAATAACATCTTGAAGGAAATGGACCAGCATTGAAACACCAAATATTAAAGAGTAGCAGATAATGCAATAAATCATTTCATTCTCTTTATATAACACAATGTACATGTAACATGCAGCATCATACATGTATGAAGATCCAAGTCTTCTGGAACATATAACCACACAGACTGACACAGTAACCAACAGTATGGAATAATCTGCCGCTTCCATCTTTGTAAAGTCCTGGAAGCACAGGACTGTTTTGAAGATGTAGGAAGACAGCTCTTCCAAAACTCTGGTACATGTTCATCAATTTAAACATGTCATATTGAAGAAGACTTGAATTTTCCATTGGCACTGGTGTGCAGCCCTCAAACCTTGCATATACATGCATGTTTACAAAAATTCCAATCATCTCAGCTGCCTGTATTTCACAACTGACAAATATACAAAACTAGGAGACAAATCACAGTAATACCTTGTCAGTTTGAAGTCTTGGGGACCAAAATATCAGGCTTTAATTGCACAACTTTGAATTATGTGACTCTTCCAGTGCATGCTTTCCTCTTATGTGGCTAGCTGATCCTGGTGTTGTGCTTTAGGCTGATTTTTGTTACTTCACTGAATAATAGGAAGACCCACTTCTTGCATTTAATTATTAAGCACTTAATACATAATTTAATATACTTACATCAAAATGCAAGAATGAAAACAACAATTCACATTTTTCAACTGTTCCGGTCATAGTCCATTGTTTTTTTACAGTATGACTCAGGTGACCATCAAAAGAAGACAAAGTTTATGTGAACTGTCTATAAAACAAAACAATGCAGCACACTTCTGTCAGTCTAGCACTGCTGGGAACAAGGAAGTGCTTGACTACTAGCACCTTCAGTCACTTTCAGTATCATCAAAACACAATGTGAAAACAGTGAAGGACACAAACAGTCTATTGAAAAAACAGAAAATGGCAAACTGAGATCATGTGAGGTGGCAAAGACCTAACATGGTCTCACTCCACAATTGGCTCTCCCCCTCCCCCAAGAGTGCAGATCATCACATTCCAGACTACTGGAGTTTTACTCTGTTTGAAATTATTCAACTTTTTCAAAATCAAAGGACTGTAATATGGCTTCCAATCAAACACAAACTGTATTTTAAATTAAATGCATTAAAAAGTACACAAAATTCTACATTTGAAGTTGGAGAATGTCACCTGCTTTGAATTATATGGTGTTTTAAATTAAACAGTTTCAAATGAATGAGATTTTTTTAAATGAATGATATTTTGCTGTGGCAAGATTCCAGTAGTAACCTTTGTAACGTCTTCTCAAGTCAGATGTGAGGTCCTAGAGCCTTTAATGGATACTGCATCATCCACATACATATATAAAGGCTTCCTTTCTCATCATCTCTAACTCAAGCAGCCATTCCTATATTCTACACATATATATATATATATATATATATGTGTGTGTGTGTGTGTGTGTGTGTATGTGTGTGTGTTTGTTAATGTATGTGTGTGTGTGTGTGTATGTATGTATGTATTATGTATGTATGTATGTGTATATATATATATATATATATATGTGTATGTATGTATGTATGTATGTGCGCACACACACACACACACATACACCAGACAATGTGGTGTATGTGCAACATACCTTGCAAACTGGCGTAACAGACTTTTCCCCCAGCAATGGCAGGAATGTTTCTTAAAATTCATCATTATTGAGCTATTAGCAGCCAGCATAGGCGATACACACTATCAGAAATACCAAAAAGTTTGATTCAGCAATTAAACATTTACATAACTGAAGTAAACGTAATCTTTTTACAAAATATAACCTCTTACCAAAGTCATGTACACTGTATTTCAAATCTGTATGCAACTGTTTCAGAAATACTTTAAAACATTTCATGTACAGCATGTTCTAAGGACGGCTTTCAGGTGAAATTAGTAAAAGCCTCAATCCACGGTAAAAGATCTACACGGAGAAACAAACACGGCATATGTATATTTCCTTACGTAATGGAATACATACTTCTTATCAAAATAAGGTACATAGTTTGTTAGTTTACTGATAGGTACCTTTCTACAACAACAAAAGAAATAATAATATTCATAAGTAAATAACTCTCAAACCATGTAACAATAACACAAATAGCTCAATAAAAACTACAATAAAACAAAGAACTTGTTCAATAAACCAAAGGCCCAATTTCTACTCCAAATGCAGGCCGAGTTCATGGGGATTGTTGAGAAAACTGCAACAGAATTAATAATTTATATTCGTACTTCAGTTATTCCAAACAAATTCCAATATATGACATCAATTAGCATGAGTTATTAAAACATATGCAAGACAAAGAACTCCTGTAGATGGTGAAGAATTGTGTTTCTGTTAAATGCTGCAGGAGTTCCCAATAATGGTAAATGCTGTGTTGTGTTTACATATCCCTGTTAACATTATTCACCTGTCCTTGTGGTCTCTTTGTATTCATGCCAATAACCTGCACTTTAAATAACTCAGTTTCACATACCTCCTACCAACCAAACATCAGTGTAAAAATCAAGAAAAACAAGAGAAAGATCACAGAGACAAAGAAGTTGTCATCAATAAATATGGGTGGGGAGGGGGTGGGGGGGTGGGAACTCACTCTTCTTTTAAAGAAAAATTCAAAAACTTCTTGGTGGCACATGGATAGGCTTTTCATACCTAACTGGTACATCCTATCATCAGTATGTTTGAACATAACAAATATGATTCATTACACACTAAACAGCAAATAGTGATGTGCATTATAGTATACATACTACATATACTGCTAATGATGAGAAAACCTTGTTCTGTAGAGGTAATATTCAGATAAAGTACCTTTATCGCGTACTTTTTAGTTATGTTTTACTTGTGACTTATTGAATTATGTTGGAAACTATGCCTATACACCATCAGAATTGTACTTCTCATATTTTTTTTTTCACATGGTTTGCATTTCTTTTGGCTCAAATTCAACTTACAAATTACTTTGCTTACTCTTAACTTAGCATGTAGCAATCACAGGACAATCAACATTAACTCTCTATTGTGTTTGTAGCTGCCTACATTACAATTTGTGTGTCTGCCTGGAAAATCCGACTCGTTATACCTACACGATATAGTTCAAGATCCTGTCCCTTCTGTAAGCAGTTCCTCTCTAACATGTACTTCTGTATCATAACTGTAATCACAGGAATAAACCAAGTGATAATGCATGTGATTCAGCACAGGTGGTGGGAGGTCAGTCAATAATTCAGTCAACTAGGCAGAACAATACAAATTCTCCTCAAAATGTCAAGCACAGCAGTGTAACAGTCACTGTTAATACACACTGTTGCACACTATGCACATAAATATAGCAAATAGTATGTGTAAGAAAACTGTCATTTTAAAACATATGTGGTAAAATATTAATTATACCATCACATCAAATGTACCATCCATAACTTAATGGTGTTAAGTAATTTTAAAACTACATGGTATGTGTATTAAACAAAGAATTTTAATGACAGATATTTATAACAGCATAATACATGTGACACACGTGAAGATCTATGCAATCCAAAATATGCAATAAAAATTATTAGATTAATAAATCAAGCTAATGCCATATGTTGTCACATGTAAGTTGTATATCTGTATGAATTACACACCTATACACTAGAAATTGCTGCACTTTTAATTTTACACAATATCAGTTTATACTTCATGTTTGTGAAAGCGTGAGTCATAATTCACCTTCCAAGACTGAAGTCTACTATCACCATATATTATGACTCATGCAATGAAAATGCAGTCAGCTTTTGGAATGTATCCTTTTAACTTAATTTCACACTTCTGAAGGCCAATTAAAATAAAAGTTAAGGATGATACACACACAAAACCTGGGAAATGAATATAATGGAATGGCTTTCACTGTTGTGTAGTATGAAAACTGAAGGCCCAACTGCTAGGTACTGGGACACATGACAGTACTTGCTTCACCTTGTGCTGTAATACCAAGTTTCACATACATTATAAATGATTTCCAGTTTGCTTTATTATCCACACTACACAGAAAGAGAAAGATATCCAAGCATAAGGACAACACAAAAGTGTGTATCTGCAATTCGTCAACACCTCTCACTCAAATTCGGTTCAGAAACTTTCATCTGCAAAGACGTGCCTACTTCACTTAGACAAACCTTGGACATGGTCAGAATACTGACATTTCTTCAGTACTGTCTTGGACTGGGACCACAAAAAATACAAGTAAAATCAGTGCACAACAAATATGATGAGGCAACATAAAGTTTCACTCTACTTTCAGGGTAACTTTTTTCACTGACTGGTATTTCTGTATTCTAATCAATAATTTCAGGCACATTCCCACAAATACAAAAAGTGCCTGTTAGCTTCATCATGTCCATCTGTCTGTACACCAGTAGTAGCACAGCTGCCACTGGATGGATTTCCATGAAACTTTAAACTGGAGACTTTTATAAAAATCAGTCGAGAAACTCCAAAGTTGGTTAAAACCGGACAAAAATATTGCGCATTTTATGCGAAGACCAAAGCATGTTTCATTGTTGCTGGAGACAGAAATTTGCCACAAAACATTTTTGTGCAACCTCATTATTTTTATGTTGCTGACAGCAGTGACAGGCAGCTCAGCAGAACACACACAAAGCACTAGTGTGCTTCAACTGCAACAGAGGTTATGATAAACACACTACACAGTTATGTATATATACACTGCTTACCTTCTTATTATGCAGTGTTGTGAATTTGAATCTTTAAACCATCTGTGTAAGTCTCCCCTCTGTCAAGAAATTTACCCTGCTGTGAATTTTAAGTTCCTGACTTAAGAAGCAAAATATAAAGCCAAGACAGTAATGGCACTTCACACATTACAGGAACCTATACCATGCACCACCTACAAACAAGTATCATTTTCTTATTAGTATATGGCTTTCAGAGCATATCTAACTGAATTTTCTACCTCCTACCATGTAGCTTTTCTGCCCATGTTCAGCGATCAGTTGCTTCTTACCTTGGAGCCGGACAGGGCAGCCGTCTGGCAGCTGGTTACTCCTCTTTGTTATTGAAATGAAGGATGTAACAAGATTTAATCACTGTAGTCCATTGTTTTGATAAATTCAATGGCTGAGCAGAACTGAATCCACCAATACTGCTCTTCTCCTTCCAAGCGATTTCCATAGAAACTGTTCACATACTGAACAGTTGACAGCAGCGATGGTGGATTTGCCTGGGGGACAAATGATTATGCTGTACTCCCAACACGTAACAGAAGGAATTTAGGTAAACAGAGTTAATTTTTTAATGTCCTATAATTTTCACTGTACTTGGAAGGGAGGTATTTACCACCTGTGTCTGAAAACTATTTATTGTTGAGAATTTTTAGAGTGTCTCTCACTTCTGGCATCAATCTAGACGTATCATTCAACATCTAGACAAAAGAGTTCCACAAACCAGACACATATGCAGATATCCCTCAGTGACAAGCAAAATATATGACATGGCATGTTAAGTACATCTGGGTAAACTAAATGGTTTACTTTCATATCTATCACTTGGACTACACTCATGTAGAACAGTCTAAATAGTATAGATAAAAGTGTCACTTGATATATACCTTAACATGACACCATGTAATGTATCATACAACTTGGAACGCACGATGCAATCAAACAGTTCCTCGACTGACGGTAAGCTGATGTTACTGCTGCTAGAATAATTTCTACTGTTAGGTGCAGAGACAGCAGGGTTAGCTGAGTCATTTCTTGCTTTGAACAAGTCAACAGCAGCGTGCTTGTGAGTAATGTCTTGTTAAGCAGAAGTGTGTGTTACATTTGTGATTTTGGCACATGGAAACAATGGCTGTGCATCTGCCATCAGATTTTGCTAAAACTGGGGAAAGATACTACAGATAGTTCCAAAATGTTTAAAGTAGCTTTTCAGAGCAGATAAAGGGAAGAACACAAATTATGAGTGGTTTTACAATCAAAGGCAATGTGACCTCTATGAAGGTGCCAAATGAATGGTATGTACATCAAAAAAGCAAAATGGATAAAAACGTAGACCAAGTAATGGAACTCACGCTCAAAAACTGAAGGAGAATCACCATCTGTGGAATTGCTAACATGTTGGGAATTTCATTGGCATAAGTTCAGGGCATTCTGAAACATTTGAATATGCCCCAGATTGCCACCATATTCATGTCCTATTTGCAGAGTGCAAAGTAGATGAAGAATCATTGTCAACACAAGCCAACACCTTCAAGACAGACTTGAAAGAGACTCAGAATTCCTTTTGAAGATAATTATAGACAATGAGATGTGGGCTTACGGGCATGACCCAGAAAGCCATCTTTGTGGAGGAGCCCATGCCCTAAAACGACAATACAAGTTTGCTCAAATGTGAAGGGCATGTCCACCATTTTCTTTGACATTACAAATTTCTTCCACAAACACAAACTGGAACCAACATTAATAAAATCACACCTCATGCCATCTGCAGGAAAACGTGCAGTGCAAATAACCTGAGAAATGAAATTCAGGGAACTGATGTCTCTACCTTGACAATAAACCTGTTCACTGCTTTGACACTGCATGAATTGCTGGCTACATATGACAATAACTGTCATTTCACACTCACCCTATGCACCAGATTGAGATGGTAAGTGTCCTGTGTGTATGGCTGCAAGATGATGCATAAGAACCATACCTAAAAATGTTCTCCTACAAATCTTCTAATGTGAAGGTCACCTTATGATAACATAAACAGCATACAGTGCATCTTACTGCTAATATAACACAAACAAATCTGTTAAAGTTACAAGTACCTTAATAAGAACATAGACTAATACAGGCACAAAATCATCTGCAGCTGGCACTCCTCTTTCACAGGCCATGGATAGCAGATTCATTATAGTTGTCGCACAGCGGAAAACACACTGCAGCTTATCGCGAGGCGTCTTATAAGCTGCTACTGCTGAAACTTCTGCCTGTGCTGATGGCCAGGGGCACTCATAATGAAACATCTAATGAAGAGAAGGCATCATTCAAACTTGTGTCCAAAAGACAACATGGCATAACAACAGATTATAGGACAAATGTATAAGTGAGAGCCAAATTAACTCTGAGAAGTAAGTGTATGGTTAATATACCTTGGGAATGCGTAGATCTTTGTGATTGGGTGTGATAACATTAGAAAGCTTCTTCATGTGTTCATGAAGAACCCTAAAACAAACAAAATTGTCACTTCAGTTACACAGTTAAATTCTTGGAATATAATACTTATACACCAAAATATGATGACTTTCGTGACTTCAAAGTAAGAACACATGGAAAATAAATAATAAACTTGAAAAGGTACATCCACTGCACATGGCAATTATTTTGAAGTCTGATGCAAAAATCTAAGTAATTAACTCTATGGTGCAGAGTCCTCCATTGGAAGCTAATAAGTCGTCAGCTAGATAATGAACTCCCTGGATTTTCTGGAACCTGACAGTTCATCACAGTGTTCATAACAGTGTGTCAATTGTTTCTATCTGCAGCCAGGTTAATCAAGTCCACACTGTCTCATACTATATCTTCAGCCTCATAGATATAAGTATTTCCCTCACCACCCTGTTCTCGAACACCCTCAGTGGATGTCCTTCCGTTACTGTGAGAGACACAAGTTTTACACAACACAAAACAGGTATAAGTTCAAATCCTAAAATGTTTAAAATACACAGAAAAAACAAACCTATTACTAACAAACCAACAGTAACTTCATTTAAACTAAATTCATTTTAAACAATTCTGTATAAATTTAATTCCAAATCCAATCATAATTCAGCAGACTGACCAATGTACAGCAAAGTTCCAATTCCAATTCAAACATAAAGTTACAACAGAATACGAGGTGTGAAGATTAAGTTCCCAGCATGACCCAGTGGTTGTTGTATTTAATTATTTACACAATAGTATATCCTGTCACATTTGACAGTCTCCTGGTGCAGCAATTCACTCAGTTGATCCAGTGTTTCCACTGTTCAAAACAGTGCTGCAACCCCTCGCTTGGAACACTCTTCAGGATGGTTGTCACATGTCCATGAATGTCAATGTCTCAAAATCTGTGGCCCTACGAAGTAGCCTTCAGTTTTCAAAATAGCCAAAGTTGTGCAGCATCAAATCTCTCCAAAGAGTTGTCTGATGTCCAGTTCTTTTGCTGTCTTTAAGTCTTTCCAAACCTCTTTCACCCTCTGGAGTCATTACTAAGTGCTCAGTGCACTGTGAAAAGACCCAGGATTTGAATGTCCGCCCATTACTCTGCATGTTCTTGGCCAATAAATTTAGTGGACATTCAGTTTTCTCAGCATCACACTGCATGTTGACTGCAGTTACTTTCTGGTACCAAAAGGGTTTAAACCATTTTTGACAGTCAACAATGCACTGGTTTTCCATAGCATCAACAAAATAAGTCTCTGTCAATAAGCAGAATTTCACTCATGCTTGTGCTTAACTTTGCATAAAAATTTGATGTTAATACATTGCTTCACCACCTATTACTCATTTTTCCATAATAACGAAAAAGCATGTTTGAACAGACGCTGGCACTGCTTCACTACTACTGCCTTACTTGCCTCAGAAACACATAAGAGATGACAACAAACATAATGCACACTCACTATTTGAAGTGACATCTCCACAGGTGTTCTGGGAACTTAACTGTCACACCTCATGAAAGGGAGGTGTCCTAACACCCTCCTACCATGGCCAGTAACGATCCACTCTACACAATGTAAGAGCTATGCAGATATAAAAATGAATCTGACATATCAATGTCTATACTTACAGTTACACATTTGCCATTAATTTTTAGCCTCCTTTAAAGTAGGTTGTTATACTCACTGATCTCTGGAGATATCGCCATCACCATTGGGATATAGCGCATGAGTATACACACGACTGATCACAGCCCGCTCAACTGCAGTATGTGCCTGCTCTATCTGTGAACTGCTTGCAGCTAAACACACACCAAAGGAATTGTGTTTCGTTACCAGACAAATCCAAAAAGTTAAACATATGAAAATACAACAGACATAACATGAATATATAATTCAATTAACTAATTCCATGGAACATGGTCCTTCTTGGATAGCCGCTAAGTCACTCAGCTGGTCAATAACCTCCTGCCTTTTACATGACCATACGGTTTACCACCATGTTCATAATAACCCTATCACTGAACCCTCATATGAATCCAGTCCATACCATCACACCTTGCATCTTGGAAATCCACTTTAAAATACAACATCCTTCCAGCCATACGTAGGGAGGCCACTTCTCTTCTGGTTTTCAAACTCCAAATAATCTGTTTCAGCCTCCAATCTTGTATAACATTCTCTAACATGCTAGTATTTTACAGTAAGATGTTGTTAGCCCCACACCACTCCCAAGCTCTGGACCACACCTTGCTGACCACCTAAAACTGCTTATTAAATATATTTGCAGATACCCTCCACACCTGGATGTTCTCTACTTCTTCTGCAACCTGAAGACGTACCATGCTGTGGTGAATACGTGTAATAACAATATTAACATACGTTCATGATCAAACATGCATATCAGTGAAATATTTGCCTGTTGTCTATCACATACAGACAAGAACATGGGCTGAGTATGTTTGACAATAGGATGTTGCTGATAATATCCGGGCTGGTGAAAACTGCTACCTGCGGAGTTTCACGTATTTGTACTCCATACCAAATACTACTAAGGTGGTCAAATCAAGGAAGACGGGAATATGAGATAGGAAAGACAAGTAGCACACATGAAAAAGAGAAATATAATAGGGCTTTGGTGGGAAAGGCTGGGGGAAAAACTACTTAGCACACCCAGGCATAGAAGGAAGGATAATATTGAAATGGAGCTTAAAGAAACAGAATTGTAGGGCATATACTGAAGTTATTTGGCTCAGGATAAACAGAAAAGTTTGGCTTTTGTGAATATGGCGATGAACTTTCCAGTTCCATAAAATCTGTGGAATTTCTTTAGCCCAAGGCCTATCAGCATTTCAAGAAGGACTCTGTTCCATGCCTTCATTAGATCAACAAATATATACTAAGCTGTGAATGCCTACATCAAATTTTGATGTGTAACATAAGTCTGTATCAAATCCTGATCTCAATATAAGATTAAAACAAACATTCTTATTTTAATTACATAAAGGAGGGGGAATGCCAAAGACACAAAATTCCATTGCTTCAATACACACAATGTTTTCACATTAGTATCAAATTTCAACAGCACTTGTACAAAATGAACAACCTATGACACTCCAACAAATCTGGAAATGTTATATCAGCTGTAGATTTCATACCTTGCCACATAGGATCCTTGTCCATTTCAAGTGCAAGAGTGTGCAGAAAATTATTCAGCAAATCTGTTTTCTCATCAGCAAGAGTCAACTGTTGAAACTCTGCAGTAAAACTACCAAGCATCTGCTCTCTTCTCTCCAGAAACATCCTCACACACACAGCCACCAGGAATCGGCTGCATACTTCGCGGTCACATTTCAGTCTCTCAGTGAGCCTAAAACAACCAATCACATTGCATCTGCTCAAAACACTATTTTATTCTTGACCAACTATCTTGTAACTATATCACATTTACAGACCTCATTTGTTTTCAGTGCACAGTTAAAAATCAAATTAGCTATGAAAAAGTAAAATTAAACACACAAACTTGAAAACTTACCTTGAATTTTTAAAAATGTTTCGTTTATGTCATAGAACTTTCAGTGGCATGCACTTCCAATTTTTAATCAAATTTTAAAATAAACACCCCTTATACTAATTCTGATTAAAGAAATGGGCACATGAAAAATTTCCATCACACTCATAAACATTCACAACAAGAAAGGATAGCATCACACCACAGCATACCTTTCCAGATGTGCCAAAGTTGACAGCAATCCTTGCCGACACCTCACCAAGTAGGCAATGTATGGAGACCGTTTCTGGTAATCTTCCTTAAGGGATTGGAATAGCTTCTGGCAACTGGTAAACAAATATCAAAACATTTTAAACTCTGATGACCATGCCTGAAATTGGCACATAATGGATTTCAATACACATTATGAATTTAAAGTACTTTCTTAAAAGTGTCTTTCACTGTGAATTTATATTGAATATTACGAATGTGCACTCTCTATAAATGTTCACACAGTATAGCAGAAATTGGTACTACAGTGGTCTACATATAATAGTTCACACAATGGCAAGTGAAATACAGTAAAAAGTAAAGTTTCTCAGGAGCAAAAAATGCTGTTCTGTATATGTACAATGGACAATCAAAGTAGATGTTCTAAATTTAAACTGCTTCAAGAATGCATGTTACAGAAAATGTAACATTTGCAAAAATTTCCGCACAATAATATATCAGACCTTTTTCTCACACAACGCACTGCATGTGATGTTTTGTATGCTAAATTTGTTACATATTTCTGACCACATGCCAAACAGTGAATATCACTTGATATTATGCCAAGAACTTAATTCTCTCATTTCAGTTCATGGAAGGAACCTGCATCTGTCCTTTCAATTCATGTGAGTGATTTTGAAACAAATATTTTTTACCTAAAGATGTGGCAAGATATTATGCTGAAATACACTGATATAATAAAATTACTTCTAAAATGTGGGGTTCTCCAAATTTCATTACACTCATGATGAAACAAAACTTCTACTATAACTACCAATGTACTCGATTACGCATAGTTACCCATTGTCATCAAACAGCCGGATGCAACGGAGTGTCTCGTGCAAATGTGCTATAAGAGAACGATCTTGGAGATTGATTGCTTCTGCCAGCTGCAACTGGAGAAATGAGACCAGTTCATTCTCCTTCTGCACCCGAGACTCCCTCTGAAATATTCACATTAGGAATAGTAAAGCATCTTCATGCCTGATGACAAGAAATGTGCCATGAGCTACCTCCACCTTCATGACAACAAAACCACTCTTGTGACCTGGCCTTAAAAATCCTGCAAAAATGGGGGGAAGTGAAAATCATGGGAAAATGAACATATCAGAACCTCATCCTTTGACAGTACTGTCCATTATGTACTAATGGGATAAGCTCCACTTGCATAACACTCAGAGTTTCATGAAAACAAGACAACAGGTTCAAAAACTGAAAGCGGACACAGAGATGTAGCACAGTGACTTCACACACCTACCTGTTGTTCTCCAACACCCCCCCCCCCCCCCCCCCGGACCCAACCAGCAAACTTGCATAACGACATGCAACCAACAA
>Ga0123354_10004225_pt1 | contig 20263 bp, 9 predicted proteins | sample TergutLab28metaG_2_FD_97872 | JGI IMG/M metagenome (GOLD analysis project Ga0123354, IMG submission 97872) | Labiotermes labralis P4 segment gut microbial communities from Petit-Saut dam, French Guiana - Lab288 P4 | ecosystem: Host-associated > Arthropoda: Insects > Digestive system > Gut ...
CAACACTGCAAGGAAATATTTCAAGAGGTTTGCTGTCAACAGTAACATGACGAGTGCCATCAGCAGTATTCAAAATAAGGTGTATGTGTTTCAAGCAAAAAGTGAAGGGTCTGCAACCCACTTAATGAACATGTGGAAGAAGTGTTCTGGATTACATTCTTAAGATACTGTATTGAATTAGATTACATGTTTAATGCTTTATGTTATCATTTTTGTGACTATATGTTCATTTTAAATGGTTCCCTCAAAAAAGTAAAATCCAGGTTTCACTCTATGGAATACAAGTTGATTTATAAGGCCACTGAAGGGCCCCCCTGAGGTAAAAATCTGAAACAGTGTAGTAACACATGTACAAAATTATGCTTGAAATTTGGAAGTTCTAGCAGCGTGGCAATTTACTTATAAATACTCAGTACGAATGCAGACAAAGGTAAAATATTCTTGGTCCAGAGTAGTCTTTAAATAGCGTCAAGTATCAGACCTCTATCGATTTCTCTCAAACTCTTATATTTATGTGTAGCACTAACAATGCCTTAGGCCTACCTTACATTATTACCTACCCTGAAGATGGAAGCAGCACCTTCCTCTGAAATGTTGGTACGTGTCTACCGCAGTACGTGATATCACTTCCAAGATGTTGGGAATGTCCGTAGACACCAAAGATAGAACCCCAAATTTCACATCAGATTGTAAAGTTTGCACTATTAACTCACAAAGTTACTATAAAATCTCCCATTGTGCTACGTTAAAGTACTTTCGGTGTGGGGGCACGCGGTGGTGCAGTTGGTTGAGGCACTGCGCTACAAGCCGGAAGGTCGCGGGTTCGATTTTCGGTGGTGTGATTGAAAATTTTCATTGACATAATAATTCCGGCCGCACTATGGCCCTGGGGTTGACTCAGCCTCTAACAGAAATGATTACCAGGGATATTTCCTGGGGGCAAAAGCGGCCGGTGCGTAGGGCTGACAACCTTACCACCTTCATGTGCCGACTGTCTTGAAATCTGGGAGCCTCAGCCTCCTGGAACCCTCAGGGTCTCTCCATGCCTGTAATGGGATTGCTTTACGATTTACTTTCGGTGTACCTTTAACGTTAGGGGTTAATTAAACTTGAAAGAATATCGGGAAGATAGTTGGATACAATAATCAAAGTAATAGGACTCAACCTAGTAGCCTAATATAATCTTGTTTACAGAGCAACAGCGCTATATTAATAAAATATGGACTTAATTTATTTGTAATATTGTCTTCCGGACTCTTATTCAATTATTACGTCTCTTGTGGATCCTTTTAATTAGACAAAGGAAGTCTGATGAAGTAAGCGTTCCTGAACTATCTAGAGTTAATTACCTCTCGAAATGATCGACATTATACTATCAACTGAAAAAATTATCTAGTAGTTCTATATTAAGAAACCGAGAACATTTTACATTTTGCATGGAAAGGTAAGACATTCCACCAAAAAACATGACAAGAAAATTTGACGTTTTATTGACCGTGCATCGCAGTATATTTATCTCAGTATTTAACCAACATGCACAAAATTTGTTTCACAATAATTTTTATTTCATGCTTCTACATGTTTCGAGCACATGTGCTCGAAACATGTAGAAGCATGAAATAAAAATTATTGTGAAACAAATTTTGTGCATCAAGTTGGTTAAATACTGAGATGAATGATAAGAAATGTCTGTTGTAAATATAGAATTAAACGAAACGTCGGTAATCCTTTACTAATAGAAGGACACTCGTAGACTCGATTTTTAAAACAAATTGAGATTTTTGTTTCAAAAGAAGGAAATAATTCCAGGACGATTACAGCACTCATATTTCATTTTATTACATTACCTATGTGATTAGTAAAAGGCGATAATTCAAATGCTATGGATTTGTTTTAATTTTTCATGAAATGTTTGCAGGTTCTTTTCTGTTTTTTATCATGTTTATTTTGACGAATTTAAAATGTTTGCCTTTCAGCAACATGATTATAAATTTTGATACCCCTTGTGCAATAGGCCTGTTTGTATTCTGATTACAAACAATGATGCTGTGAAATCAATAACCACAGAAACAAAAACCAATAAAACTCATTCTGTTTCGCGATAAAATATGTGTTGGTGGTCCGTTCGTACATTTTAATTTAATTCAGTTAATTGAAATATACTCTGGGTGGTAATGATATTAGACAGACTTAGCAGTCACGTCTATTGTGAAAATTATTCATTACGTCACATGGTATGTTCAGGAAAAATTGGCTATTAGAACTTCAAAGAAATCGGAAATGGTGGAAAGCACGCTGTATTGGCGATTTTAATTATTATGTGCAACTAATTGTATTGCATTCGTCCATGAATTTATGATACTGTTACAAAATTCAAGGAATTATAAGACTGAATAATTCCCAATAAATGGAGTTTCAGTAATTATCAAAGAAATGATAAAATCTGTTATCTTTTTTTTTTTTCAAAGGAGCTTGTTTTGCCAGCAGCTCTTTGAAGCTTTGTATCCTTTTAAATTCTGTTGAGAAAGAAATAATTTGACTGACAGCTACATGTTTTACTTCACGACGCTGCATCCTGGTGGGTACCAAGTTACCTGATGTGCATTTTTTACACTTGCATTTCTTGTTTCTCTTACCTTCGTGTTATTTCAATAAGATATACTGATTAATTTTGTTTGTTTCCTACGTATTGAGTATTTCTTGTTTAAGCTTTCTGTACAGACAAAGACACATTTTTGCAGACAGGATTTACATACAGAATATTGTTACCGGAAATCAAAATTTAAATATTTCCTATATTAAGCAAGTTATAGAAACGTTTTAAATTACAGACAACACATTTTAGGCTTTTCTACCGCCATAATGGATTTTGTGTGTGGTTAATGCAATATAAATAGAAGAGTTGTTGCAACAGAGTAACAGTCATGACATCCAGTTCAAAGGATTCCGCACCCAAACACATTCCAGACTGTAAACTGAAGAGTGTAGGAGACTGGTTCCTTCGCATTGGGTTGATACAGTACGTGGGGAAATGGATCATTTTGAAGGTGATGTTCTCGTTGACATGCACCGAAGCCCTTCTACAAATATACACAGAATCTGAGGGCCGATATTGCGCCGAAACTTTTATGGAGGATTTTTGCACGCAGCTGCTTTATGTCAGTAGTACGTACAGGGGGGTACAAAATCGCTAACACGAAATTTTACCAGTAGTGTTCAATTTTGTGTATGGTTTAATCCGCGGCTACAAATAGCACCTGATATTCTGTTCACGAATAGGGCTTAATTTACACATGATTTTGTTATAATATTTGGCCATCATGCGTTGGTTGCAGCAAAATACAATTTAAACAACTCAAAGCGTTATCATCGAGGTTTTACATAAAAGTATGACGATGAGTACAGTGTATTGTCTAGCGTTTCACAGATTCTTGTTAGAACCCCAAATTTCGCATCAGATTGTAAAGTTTAAAATATTAACTCACAAAGTTACTATAAATCTCCCATTCAAATACGTTACAAAAATCTCCCATTCTAATAAGTTAACCCGTATCCTGCTAACGTGGAGAATATGGTGAGCTCCTAATAATGCCAACAAATGGCAGATTGGATTTAACTCGGCATTTAAAGGGTTAAAGTATTTTCGGTTTACCATTCATGTCAGGTGTTGATTAAACTTGAAAGTTTCGGAAAATAGTTTGATACTATAGTCAAAATCATAGCAACTAACCTAATAGCCTGAGGTGCTCGTTGTTTAAAAAGCAACAGCGCTATGTTCATAAAATAAGGACTTAAATTGGCTTTCTTTAAAATTTCTTAATTCTCTCCAAAATAATCAATTTAGAATTTGTGCCTGTTGCAAGAACATGACGCATCTCGATACAATAAATCGCGTTACTCACCTCTTCTGACAGGAATTGCGGAGAACTTGAACCACAATTATCAAGGAAGATGAACAGGAAGAAGTAGACCGGTGGCATGAGCACCTCGATCACTCGATTAAACGCTTTACATTTCTTCCTCTGGACTTTTATGAAGTCTAATATACGTCAATATCCCGGTGGGGACTAGATTTTCCCCCGTCCAGACCGGCCCTGGGCCCAACCAACCTCCTGTAAATTTGGTACCGGGTCTTTCCTGGGGGTAAAGTGCGGCCGGGGCATGCTGCTGACCACTCACCCCCTTCTAGTGCCGCGGTCATGGAAGAGTAGAGCTATACCTGTACCCACCATGTGGGCCACACCAGGCCTGTAACGGGATCACTTTACCTTTACCAATATACGTCAATATTAAGACAGGTACAGGGCGGCATCTCGCGGAGTGCAGAAGCTGAAGCTGATGCTAGCAGAGGAATGCAGTGGGAGACATGGGAGACATTCAGTGGCAACGTTCATGGTAATGGCGTCTTTCAACAAGCATGCCGTCACAAGACGGTCATTTAGAAAGTTCGATTTGTTTGTGGACTTTAAGTCAATACTAACTGATTTTAGCTGAAGCTGATCCTGTTTCCGTTGCTACAATACAAGATGCTAAAATTCGATAAAGCTGTCTAGTAGGGAGATGGAGTTTAGAGGACAACATTTTCCCATAACTGCCTCTACATTACTTCCCTGAAATCTGGTCAACTTGTTCGCAAAACATTCTATGTAAGACAGCCAAAATTCCGCTTCTCCTTTTTGCCATTTTACTGACTTTCTTCAGTACACTGTTTTTCTTCTTATTCTTTATTTTAATGCCGAAGGAAGCTATTGTGAAAATTTGGGGTGGTATTTGGAGACAATATAAAGCATATTATAACTGACATAGTGCTGATCTGACAGCAACATTCTAAGCTATTTAATGATTTATCCTTATTGTTGCACCGTGCATTTCGTAGAATCACTTTAATTATTAACCAACAAATGCACAATATAAAATTTCACATTAAAACACTTAAAATCGCTCCGACATGTTTCGATCCCAAGATCATCCTCAGGGAGCTACGTTGTTCCTTGTTAAAGTCATTTTAAAAACATTCACAAAATAATTCCGTTATATTAACAGGGTGATGTGGCAGCATATCGTGTTGTGTAAGAGTGTGTTGTTAGAAATGCGTCTGACTATGACGTGCGTCGTATGCTATAGCTAGTCTTTCACTACGTAACACACGACGCACTCCGTAGCCAGACGCATTTCTAACATACTCTTACACAACACGATATGCTGCCACAACACTCTGTTAATATAAAGTAATTATTTTGTGAACGTTTTTAAAATGACTTTAGCAAGGAACAACGTAGCTCCCTGAGGATGATCTTAGGGTCGAAACATGTCGGAGCAATTTTAAGTGTTTTAATGTGAAATTTTATATAGTGCATTTATTGGTTAATAATTAAAGTATTTAATTATTTGTTTCTAACTTGAAGTTGCAAAATGGTAATAGAAAAACATAGGCGTGGCTCAATGAATGGCTCTACATTTTGTGAAAATGCACGTCTGACGGCCGAATCAAATGATGACAACGTGCGGTTTGGGTACCGCTTAGTGCTGCGGTGGAACAGTGAGGCGGCAAAATACCGCTACCTGTCCTTTGATGCAGCTGAACCTGAAAGGCAAAATGTGTTGTCACCTTAAGAAATCGTAACGTGACCGCAGATATTAACATGAACTGCAACTAATTTTATGGCATGCAACAGAAAGAGATGTTTGTGGGGTTTTGTGGTTTGAAGTGAGGAATATTCACAATTGTAGGTTGTAGACATACACCAGAATAAATCATTCAGCCTGAAACATAGAATTGACCTACAGTGCACACAATTAGACCTATTAAGATACGAAAAGAAGTGAGTCAACAGGCCGGAACGTTTATGATATGTGTGTGTATATATATATATATATATATAATTATTTGAAGAGTGAAGTCTTCTGGGATATTACGCTGTGTCGACTGGTAGACAGTTACCGACGTTTCGGAAGACACTAGTACTTCCATCTTTTCGGTCAAGCAGTTTTGGATTAAAAGAACCTAAATTTCGAGACCCTACAGCCTTCATGATCGTAGGTACCTTTACACATCGACACAGCGTAACATCCGAGAAGAATTGTATCTTCTTTCTTTCTTACTTACTTATTTCTTACTAACTTTACTTACTTACTTACATACTTACTTACTTACTTACTTACCTACTTACTTACTTACTTTCTTCCTGTCTCTCTTTCGACTTCCCGTTTTCTAGCAGGAGATCAAAGCACTAAATGTCAGACAGTGAGATGTTTCTTGAAAATGGAGTAGGCCTGAGCATCTGCTTCTTGAATTAGTGATAATAGAGGAATGGTATTTCTTTCAACTTCAGATCCCTGACAAAGAGAGCAAACCGAGAAGTTTCAGGCAGCACATGCATTTCTTTCCATCAGTGCCGTTCCTTGATTGATTAGCTTTTTTATCCCTATCATTCGCACATCAACTGACCTCGGGCTCCAGTAATTTAGACTAATTACACGTAGCTGGACACAGAATGGTCGAAAGTAGCGCAGCAGTGGTCCAGACCCGCTATAATAATCCCCACTGTTGAGGCTTGGTGTTCAGAGTAGCGGTATAAAGTGACAAGTGTTCTAGCTACGGTATAAATGTTGCCTTGTACTGTATTTGTACTACGTCAAGTGGGGCATTTAAAAACGCATTAAGAATTTTGGTGCCTGCTAATTTTGGGTTTTCGTATTTTCTGCGTTATGACACTGAGTAGTTTGGTATAAATTCACAAAATATTCGAAGGAACATACGTAGACTCCATTGTATAATAGTCTTAAGATGGAGGGAGTAATTGTTGCGACGTTTCGTAACCACCTACGTGGTTTTGGCGTTTTGCTGACCGTGCCTCTCAGTATATTTATCTCAGTAATTAACCAACTTGATGCACAAAATTTTTGTTTTACAATAAGTTTCTTTCATGCCTCTACATGTTTCGAGCACATTTGCTCATACCAGAGGCTGTGTAATGCAATTTTGACCTCCTCATGATGAGCACATATGCTCGAAACATGTAGAGGCATGAAATAAACAAACATGTTGTGCATCAAGTTGGTTAATTACTGAGATAAACACGTACGTGGTGTAATATAGCTCAGCCCGCTAAATTTTTACCTTCTTGAAATTTTCAGTTTTTAAATAACTTTAAAACAATTAACTTAAGTGTTTCTGCTAAACAATAAAAATGTGATACTAAAATTGTCCCCCCCTTTTTTTTTTGCAAATATGTTGTCGGAAGAGCAAAGTAAAATTTTGTTGCATTAAAATCCTGCTCCATTTGGTAAACTGTCTCTCTTCTAAACTCTGCCTGGCAGAAAGAAACCCGGAGATCTGTCTGAGGTTTTTTCATAGTTTCTCTCACTACTTTCAGACACACTTCGAGATAGTACCTCAGATTAAGCCACGATCTCTCCTTTACACGTTACCTTCAATTTATTTTCATTAATTCTATAATCTTAGTTGCTTGCAGCGTCTTTAATGGAACCTGTATAAATGAAAAATGACCTAAGACGCGATTTAGTTTAGGCCTTCGTTTTTCTGGCATGTTACATGGTGTGGATTAACAGCTGGTTACCGAAGTTTCGAAATGGTCTATCAGTCCCATCTTCAAAGGTCACGCAGTTAAAAATAAACCATTTAAAGTTTATGCTTATTGTTGCACCATGCATTTCGTAGAATCACTTTAATTATTAACCAACAAATGCACTATATAACATTTCACATTAAAACACTTAAAATCGATCCGACATGTTTCGATCCTAAGATCATCCTCAGGGAGCTACGTTGTTCCTTGCTAAAGTCATTTTAAAAACATTCACAAAATAATTCCGTTATATTAACAGGGTGATGTGGCAGCATATCGTGTTGTGTAAGAGTGTGTTGTTAGAAATGCTTCTGGCTACGGTGTGCGTCGTGTGTTACGTAGTGAAACACAGTTTTTAAAATGACTTTAGCAAGGAACAACGTAGCTCCCTGAGGATGATCTTAGGATCGAAATATGTCGGAGCGATTTTAAGTGTTTTAATGTGAAACTTTATGTAGAGCATTTGTTGGTTAATAATTGAAGTCTTTAATTTTTAATCGAATACTGTTCACAGTTAACAAAACTCTGCTTAAGAATTTGGGACATGTTTATTGTGTATCTATTCTGACAGTACGAAAAGTAGTGATTTAAGTTGTTGAGAAAATATTCAAATGTACGTTCAGTGTAAAAATACAGACTTTGTGAGCGTCAAATTTACATTTGTCAGCACTGAAGTTTATCTTGTGTATTCATCAAGCGGAAAAATTATGGCCGCTTAAGATATTTAGACCTTCTAATTATTAGTTCCTTAAAGTACTCTTTCTGAAAAATCTAATTCTTTCCATTTTGAAAGATACTTTCCCTTTTTGAGAAATCTGAATCTTTGTCGCCGAGTACACGAAGTTACACAATTTTACCCCTTTGTGGGGATGCAGGTGAATCAGCAGTCATCTGCATATCCCACTTCGTCAAGTGATATTTAATATTATATCTCCCATATATTTTTACGCGTAGGTTTCCAAATTTGTCTCCTTTCTTAAGATTTTGCTGCTAATTTTTCCTATGAATTTCTCGCTTTCCTCGAGCCCCAATATTTCGCCCAGCGTAAACAGGTCCTATTTACCCATCGTAACACTATTAGATGAATAACATTATTTGTAGTAACCTTCAGGCGCTTTCGCGAAATTGCGAAAAGTGACTATTAGCTTCCTCATATCCTTCCGTCCGTCTGTGTCCGCATAAAACAACTCGGATTCCACTGGAGGGGTTTTCGCGAAATTTGACATTCGAGTAATTTTCGAAAATCTTTAAAAAAAATCAGGCTTCATTAAAGTCAGACAAGACTAACAGGTAATTTACGTGAAAACATACGTACATTTATGATAATATCTCACTTAATCCTTCTTAGAATGAGAAATGTTTCATACTACAAAAGTTGTAGAGAAAATCAAAACAAACATTTTGTGTTCAAAAACCATTTAGGGCAATATACGTCACTATTTAATAGGACATAGTGTGAGCGATACTGGGAGACCAGGACAAAAATGATGGAAAAATGGCTTTTCTTCTTTTCTGCTACAATTTTTGTGACTACTCCTTACTATTAGGACTTTCATATTTACCTGGAATGTTACTTATAGTACTTACAGTACTTATTGTGTAATTGTAATAATTTATTTTTATTGGTCGCTTAGGTCAATGATAAATAATCAATGTACCTGCCATTAGGAAAATAAAAATAATGTTCAAACACTTTCCTCCGGAATTCGTACCATTTATGAGATATTGCGACAAAATATTGTAGAACCGGACAGGCCACGGGTGACTACGTAATGCGCCACATACTCTTTGCATGCTGGATAACTAAGGCTACAGACCCACGCTCAGAATATGAAATGTTCGCTGCTTTTCGACGGCAAATATTTTTACGCGAACGCGCCTCCATCTTATGTTTATACATACATTGCCTGTTTTGTTTTGTATTTGTCCTCACATTTCGTTTCGGCTGTTTCACGATCTGCGCAGCCTAATATGTAGTTACGTATATCGTAAACTGTTGTTTTGAAATGAATTAATGGCTTCTCAAAAATGTGTTTTTAGGTTAGTATTCATTATTACCTTACAGTGAAATCCCCAATTTGTTCTGTAAAACTGCAGAGGTGGTGATTTCTCTAAAGTGCGTGGTAAAGTACGATTGTTTCCAAGACTTAAGGTCAACACGAAGAACGGTGGGCCGCACGCGAGGGAAAGGGATGTTGAGTTTAGCAAGTTTCTAGCCATTAGCTGTCAGTCAGTTATAATTAGGATGCCAGAAGCCTCTAAGTGGATAAAACTGCACAGAACCTTAAACCACCTGCGCGTACAGATTATGTTAATGTCTATAAAACAAATTTTATGTTCTTTTGACCGTGCATCCCTTTATAATCTTGTAAATAAAGCCAATTTGGTGCACAATTTATTCTTAGTATATTTATCAATGTCTACATGTTTCGGGCGACTATGTGTCACATAAACACAGTTGTTTCTCTTGATTATGGGCACATAGTCTCCCGAATCATGTAGAGATTGATAAATATACTAAGAATAAATTGTGCATCAAGTTGGCTTTATTTACAATTCTATAAAATAAATTCTCGCAGTACACTGAAATTTCGAAAGTCCCTTTTTTTTAACTCATGGTTCCGTGCATCACAATTCAGTGTTAATAAAAATCCAACCAGATGCAACAGTATGCAGATATTTATTCACTGCAAAGTCACTCTACATGTTTCGGGTGTCGCAGCACCCATCATCAGGCCTGATCGGCCACGTTGGAGGGAAGTAGCTGTACCAGTGTTATGACCTGTACCGGAGGTTGCGGTTACAGTTTTTAGTACTCCTGATGATGGGTGCTGCGAAACATGTAGAGTGACTTTGCAGTGAATAAATATCTGCATACTGTTGCACCTTGTTGGATTTTTATTAACATTGAATCGAAAGTCCCTGTTGCACTTTGGGTCGAATTCGGGATGTGACGATTTCGAATCCTATCCCGAGTAAGGGATATCTCGCATGACTTCTATAGTAGTTTGCTTCGGTCTGTACACAGAAAACATTTTTGTAACAAATTAAGACACACTTTGGGTTGCTTAATTCGTACAATTTATGCTCTCTTTATCATCCTATCATCCACGATTTATAATCTGAGAAACTCGTATCATTCCTTAGATAACCCATAGATAAAGAAATAATATGAAATGTGTTATTTTTTCATAAACATGTACCGACCCAAGCCCTCGCAACCAAAACATTTTTACGGAGTGACCATTTGCTAGGCCGCTTACCGCGAAGTTTCGGGCTTGATCCCAGGTCCGTCCGCGCGATATTTAAGGTGGTCGAACTGGCACTGGGACAGGTTTCAGGTTTTTCTCTGAGTAGGTATACTTCAGATTTTCTACGTCAGTATTATTCCAGCAATACTTCGGACTCACCTTCATCTGTATAACGCTTTTACCAGAAGGACAAATGGGCGAAGCCTGAGAAACTTCCATGAAACAATGTTATGGTTTGTGAACCGTGTGCCATTGGATAGAAAAATCCTCTCACTTATTTCATACGATATTAAAGTACCTTAGGAAAACAATGTAATACTATATTCATAGTGACATAAAACAGCACTCCACATTCCCTATGACACAATTTTTATGAATTATTGGTTTTCAAAAAATGCATGTTCCGATCAAGTCGATATTCATCAGGTGTTCATTTTTAATAAAAACTTAAAACTGAAGATAAAAATGTAAAGTATTATGTGGGATCTCACAACTAATGTAAAACCTTTCAAAATATTGTAAATGTTTGCCTTGAGTTACAAGTTTTTGTATTATAAATGAACACGTGGTAATGATCGGCTGTTTCGACACATGTAGTGTTTGAAAAGTGAAGGGAATTAAGGGTTGTGTTAGACGGAATACGGAGGACCATTTTATGTAGTCTTCTACGCAACGGAATGGATAGCATCAAATTATATTTGTAACAACTTGTCCTCCGTCTGAAGTCGAAATCTAGCGGCTCCGAAATAAAATCCAAAACATTTGCCTCTCAGCTGTAAGGGCAGTGTGGTTGCTTTAGTCACTCAGGTGAACAGTTCTGAACTCTTTCGGCCAAGTCCCTCATAGACGCTTGTTCGATACCGCGTACACTGATGGCAATCGTGCGTAATAATAGAATAAAACACACCCAAAGGCGAATGAATAAGTGCACAAATGAATTAGTTATTGGTGACTGCTGCTGTCACTACTACTGCTACTACAATTACTATTATAAATGATGCTACTAGTACTATAACTACTACTACTACTATAACTAAGACTACTATAACTACTACTACTACTATCACCACCACCACTACTTCCGCTACTACTAATACTACTACTACTGCTGCTACTACTACTATAACTACTACTACTACCACCACTACTACTACTACTACTACCACTGCTACTATTACTACTGTAACTACTGCTGCTACTACTACTATAACTACTACTACTGCTACTACTACTGCTACTACTACTACTACTCTTACTACTACTACTACTACCACCACCACCACCACTCTTACTACCGCTACTGCTACTACTACTATTACTACTATAACTTCTGCTACTACTACTATAACATGACAAGAATAATTGCATAAATTTTCCCTAGTGTTTGTCTCAGCTTAGGAATTTATGATTCTGCAAACTTTGAAGACTTTCAACACTGTTCTTACTCACATAAGAACGATATAATGTAAGTTTAACCAGGTCCAGCACTCTCGCCAATTGTTACGGGAGTAAAGGAGCAAGGTAACGTTCACCCTATACCCTGCCATGAAGGCACAGAGGGAAGTAGAGATGCAGATGTGCTCTTTCCTTAACCTCGATTCAAAATGAGAGTCGTTGGTTGACGCCACGCCTCAGCCGCTTTACCCCCGGGAATAACCCGGTACCCTTTAATATGGAGGCTGGATGGGTCCCAGGGCCGGGCTATACGGGTACGGAAAATCTTCCCGGACCGTCCAACCCATAACGAGTCGCTATGCCTACTGTGTTCTCTCGGCCCACATAGTTTACGAGAAAAAGCTGCGATTATAAAAACAGTTTGAATTGTTAAATTTTTTATTGTGTGTGCGTAATATAAATTGTATTTTAAATGCATTATTATTATTATTATTATTGTCTCCGTAATTGAGTAAACCACAATTTGTTAGAAAAATACATCTTCCTAATTGTGATGTCTTTCTTTAGAACTAAGATGCATGATGTTTTTATTTGCAGGTATATCTCTTCTCTTTTTCTGACTGGAGCCAGAGAAATCGGAGTAAGTTTAAGGAGCTGAGCAAAAATATATTAACTATTTTCTTTCGGATATTAACGACTTAATTCCCCAAATTAAAATTTTTTTTATACTTACTGTACACCTGCAAGGTGTACGTCAAGCTTTCACAGTCGATCGTGGTAGTTTCTGCCCATCAGTGACTCAGACAGGTTAAAGAGGAGGAGGTCACTGGGCAGGGCGCATCAAATGTTCAAGGGGACGCCCAAACAACATTACAATTTTTCAGAAGGGACTGTTGCTTTCATTATGAATATCGCACTTGGAAAAAAATGAAGTGGCATAACTTTAGATCGCCTGTGGGCATATCAGTGCTTAGTCATGAGTCGGCTTTGGGTCGATCTCGAAGTTCCATGGCACTGCGAAAATAGCTACAGGCATTTTGAAATATGTAGTAAGTCCACTTTGATACACATGCTGCGTTGCCTTATTAGGGTACAAACTTTCTCTCTCTCATATCTTAATGCAGGGTGGGTGTTGGAGTGGTATTTATAGTTAAGCTTATTCGGTCTGTTTCGAATGTGGATTACTTTTGTTACTGATTGGGGGATCGTAATTTCATTGCCTGCCAGGATTATTTGTACGCCCAAGTCGGAGCTGGGGAAGATACATCTAATTCACAATGATACTCAGATATTATGACGAACATTATTTGGGGACAAGATAGCGTACTCGGTATAGCAATTCCCTACCGGCTGGATGGTCCGGGAATCGAATTAATTTCAGGAAGCTATGTGAGCTGGAGGTTAGGTAAGAGTATCAAATTAAGATCTCCAACAGGTTTGCAGCTTTGCAGAACTTAAATGAAAGCGAGGACATAAATAGGGCGTAGGAAAACATTAAAGAGAATATCAAAACCTCAGCCGAAGAGAGTCTAGGTCTGTATGAATTAAAGCAGAATGAACCGTGGTTTGATGACGAATGTTTACGATTTTTAGTTAAGGGAAGCAGGCTAAATTGCAATGCTTACAGGACCCAGACCAAAGCAATATAGTGTTACCGATGTTCCTGGTTCGAAACCATATCAGAAATGTGCTCGGCGGAGAGATAGCCAAATTTACATTCGGAAGAATAAAGTATAAATTTAGGAATCTTCATGTTTGTACCGTGCATCAATGACAATTAAAACACCTTATTATCCAACAGATGCACAAATATATAATTCGTAGATACAATTAGAATTATTATGAAATATCTAAAAAATATTTGAAATTGTTCTAACATGTTTTGGATCGCAAGGTATCCATCATCAGGGAGCTTTATACAGTGCTTGGATAAAATTACAGTAATGTTTCTATCGTGTCCGTTGATATGGACGTAGTCGGTGTTATGGCAGCATGTTTGCAAATATGCTGTGTTATAAATTTAGGATTTCGAGCAATAAGAATGCCAGTATGGCACGACGTATTGGTACACTGGAAGGGTGCATACTCCGAGGTTGTTTTTAAGTTTGTGTCAATGTTTGCCGCGCTGAGGGATTCGGCCTGCTCTTAGCTAAGTGTTGTGACCGTGTCGCCGCTCTGACCGCCAGCAAACAAAAAACATTCTCTGAAGCTTTCGGCACACATCAATCGGACAGCTGTTTTTGCTAGATCAGGGATGTGGTCTTGAAGCGAGCCCAAGATGTGTTCGGAGACAGTTCTTGGCTGACATTAGTGCGAGCAAATTGAAAGGAAATACGGTAACGATAACAGATAGTTGTATTGATGAAATTTCTAGCAGTGCTGGACACAAATATTTTAATTGTGAATATTGAACTTAACAAAAATTGAAATAACTGTGATAATAAACCTGAAGTGGCATAACCTAGATTATCCTTGTTATCTAGTCGTTAGAGAAACTGAACGTTTCCTGTGACCACCAAACGTTATATTCGCTGGTTGGAGTTCGTGTTCAGGACTACGAGAATTGGCCGGTTATTGTAGGTAATCTAAAGTCTGTAAGACGTGAATATAGTAGACATTTCAGGAAAAAAAGAAGGAATTTCTGAAAGCTAAAATTGATGAACATGAGACTAACAGTTAAGAACAAATATATCACAGACTTGTACAGGGGCATCAGTGACGTAAAGAAGGGTTACCAGCCTTGAACCAATATAGTCAAGGATGAGAAGGGTGAGTTAGTTAGGGGCCGCACAGTATTTTGGCTAGGTGGAGGAAAATTTTCTCTTAGCTATTGAATGTACATTGGATTCAGTGATGTTAAGCAGACAGAAATACATACAGCAGAGCCACAAGTGCCTAAGCTCAGTGCCTATGAGTTTGAGATGGCTATTGAAGGACTAAACAGACACAAATCACCAGGTATTGATCAAATCCCAACAGAAGTGATTACTGCAGGTAGTAGAACAATTCGTTCGGAGATCCATAAACTTATTAGTTCTATTGGGAATACCGAGGAATTGCGTGAGGAGTGGAAGGAGTTGATCATTTCACTTATTTATAACAAGGGTGATGAAACAGATTATGTTATAGTGGCATATCACTGTGTCAACTACGTACAAAATTTTACCCAGCATCCTGCTGCTGTTACGTTATACTGTTGATTCTTTACAGCCCAGGAGTTCTCAAAATTTTGGTGCTGGCGTTGCACTTGGGATATTGTTTTTCGTTTTTGTGGCCCACAATAAATTGAATTGACAGTGAATATTTTAATAGGAATAGTTACCTTTGAAAAATATCTTTTTTTAAAACAAAAAAAAATATTGAATTTTAACATGAATGCCACTCTAAGAAGCTGCAAACAATGCAGTGGTTTGCAAAATTCGCATAATTGTACACTTTCAACCTATCAATTCCACATTAATTTTTAGCTTTATCCGTTAGCTTGTGTATTTGAAATATCTTTATCAGTATTTCAATGTTACAATTTTGAATAGCTGAAATTTTATATAATATCACCCCATGCAAGACACCACGGCCCTCTTGGTATATCTCGCTCTTTGCCCTCTATTGCGTCACCCTACCTGGGAACCACTGGATTATACATTGCCCACTATCTGAGAGATGTTCAGTCCATATTACTTCTTCATTATGATCGCCATCATCATCATCCTTCAAGAGTTAGGCCTTGACAGACCTCTTTATGCCTCGTCTAATAGTCCCTTCGAAAGGTCTTCCATATCGTCTTCTTCCATTTGATCTATAATTATGCATTTTTTTGCATCCTGTTGTTAATTCATCTTGGATGTCGTAGCCAGTCTTGTATTTGTCTTCTTAGGCTCTCGTTAACTGGTTTTACTTTCAACTCTTCCAAAGTTTGTTCACTCTTTGTGGTCCATAAGGGTGTACAAGTTCTGAAAAATTTCATCTAAAATTGGTGTCAATCATTTTTAACCTTTTTTCAAAGGATTCAAATTTCGCTTACATATAAAAGAAAGGGAACAACCAGTGCATTATAAACTTTTATTCTTGAATATTTCTGGGCAAAAGTTGATTTAAAATTGCTGTTTAGAATTCCCACTATTTGATTAAATTTTGCTTGTTAGTTTACCTTCCATATTTATTCGTTAGATGTTTCATGCTTTATAATCATGGCAGGTTTCTCTACTTGCGTATTATTTCGTCCTACTTTGGTTGAATGCCTTGAACTTCAGTATCACATATCCGTATGTGCCTGCTTTTCTTCTGACACACGCAGTGTGAAGGACATCTTCCGACAGGCCGTGTGTTTCTCTTAGCATCGAAAAAATGATCTGAATTATTGAAGTGTCTCATAACATGACGTTGTCAAAAGGTAGTAACTGAACATTTCCTTCTGCGCTAACGCCACAAGTTGTGCTATCCATCATAAAGATTTAAAATAGAACCTAACTGAGAACTAAAGTGTACCATCTCCATCACTCTCCAGCCCTAGAGCACAAAATTTATGTACCTAAGAGAGCTTCTGAAATTTCAATAAAACTGTAAAATGAGGGAAAGATAAGAGCGCGAACAATAATTATACTATCGAAATAATTCGCAGTTGATATGGCATCTTTAAGGATTTCGGAGTATTATGTCTTTTAGGTTAGAGAATGTTTTGTCTGACCTCATTCATTACTGGCATTCGCCTATATCTGGTGTTTACCTGGATAATTCAGTAGCGAGTGGGTAATGAAAATAACCATAATGTGAACACTGGGAAGCAAAATGGCTATTTTGTTACAACTGTGTATGAAGTTCAAAATTTCTCCTTTGATTTTGAAATGTTGTTGAAATTCTTCAAGAAAATTGTCAGTAGGTCTAGTAACTGATGAAGCTGGATAATCAAGTTTTTAAGTCTACGAGTGTACACTTGTTTTTTTATGTTGTAAATACAGAATGAAATTTAAGTTATTCAAATGTATTTTCGAAGGGAGTCTTCTTGTGATGGGTCGAAATAAGTTGGGATGTCCATAATAAATTTCTAATTCACGTAAGTTTTGTTTTACTTTAGTGGTTGCAACTTGTGTTCATAACAGATTATACATCGATTTACAAACTAATGTGCACGGATAAAACATGCAATTCGTTATACGCTTCTCCCCGCAGATTTAATCCTAGACCCTTTCATGTGAGACTTGGGGGTGGGAAAAGAGAAATGGGACAATTTTTTCTATGATTACTTCTGTTTTCCCTTCTAATCGTTTTAACAAAGCTTCACGCTCATTCATTTACCTTTTAAAACTATCCCTTTGCCTAACCAGACATGCCCTAAGGCTCCAGAATTTTGAGGTTCCAAGAATTTCCAGACACTCTTCAAATGAAGGTGGTAAGGTTGTCAGCCCTACGCACCGGCCGCGTTTATCCCCATGAGATAACCTTGGTACTCATTTCTGCTAGAGGCTGAGTCAACCCCAGGGCCATATTGCGCCCAGAAGGATTACGTCAACGACAGTCCTCATGACCATGACCCCATGGGGATCGAACCCGAGACCTTCCGACTTGTAGCACAGTGCCTCAACCAACTGCCGCTGTATAGTCTTAACTATTTATGACGTCGTTAAATAGTACACTGAAAGATAAGAAATAACCTCGTAATATGAAATAATTTATCTAAATAACGCAGGATCCAACCGGGTGCCCTGATAAGTGCGAAAGCTTTGTTATCAATTGATAATTTATTCCGAACAAAGTATCTGACGGGCTTTAATACCGGGGTGCTGATAAGTCCTTAGTCCGACCAGGAAGGAAACCCGCTCGGAAGAATGTCAGGGACGGGCGTGATTTGAGCAACATCGAGACGCGAGCTGGCATCAAGTTTTTTTTTCTTACAAGGCAAGGCGCCGAAGGAAATTCACGCCATTCTGACATAAACATTAGCTTGTTTCGTTCCTTATCGGGCTAAGGACTTATCAGCACCCCTGCTAGAACATTTAATTTGTTCTGTGGTAGTGTAAAGTGGATGAAACTGATTCAACGGAATGCATGTCTCTCGTCGCTTACTTTGTTAGTGACGAAGGTGAAACTTGGAGGTATATTTCCAGTGATTCTGTTTGGCAGGAAGACATTTAGTTTCTTTTAACTCAGTAAATATGATGTTTATTGGACCGCGCATCATTGTGAGAACTGAAGAATAAAAAACCAACTAGATGGCACGTATTATTTTATTGTACTTCTTGTAGGCCCAACATGTTTCGAGCATTACTATGCCCATCATCAGGAGCACGCGACTATGATGTTGATTACCACATTGGTCGTTTCGTTCTTGGTTTGCTGTATGTTGGAGGTTAGGTGCGGTTAGGCTGGAGTAGTGTCCGGGCTGTAGGCTGCAACATACAGCAAACCAAGAACGAAACGACCACTGTGGTAATCAACATCATAGTCGCGTGCTCCTGATGATGGGCATGGTATTGCCCGAAACATGTTGAGCCTATGAGAAGTACAATAAAATAATAAGTGGCATCTAGTTGGTTTTGTATTCTTCAGCAATCAGTAAATTTGGTTGGCAAGGCTTTATTACTTCACCTTGCTGGGAATGGGTTCCCATGATAGGATACTGTGACGATGATGATGAAAACGATTGTGGTTATTATTATTATTTGCTTTATTATTATTATTATTATTATTATTATTACAGGGATGATAGTGTCTTAATTACTGAAATTACACTCTGTAAGTGTTCGGAGGCGTCAATAAGATGTGCTTTTTCTAACTATTGTTTTTAATTATCCTCTTGGAAACAGTCGGTCCTACCTGTGCCGAATCGAATTTGTAGACACTTTCGATTAGATAATGTTGATCTTAAACAAGGAAGCTGTACTTCCGCTGGATCCGCTTCGGCGGCAGCGAAACTGATATATTCAATATTAAGTTCGATATCCATTAAAGATTTGCTGTTTTTTTTTGTTAATTTCAGTAGATAAAATGAGTTTAATTTAGGTACAATATTTTTAATTAATTTGCTTACATTTTGTACCATCTGTCTGCTTCTTCTTTTGGAACAAATTATGCTGTCTCTGTAATTGGCCTAATGTCTGTTATGCCTGCACATTAATAATAAAGTATTGAATTGCGTTAATATTATTAAGCAGGGTAGCTGTGACATCGGCTTAACAGCATTCCTTATAATGGAATCAGTTTGACGGTTAATTAAATTTTAAGACGACTTAAGCAGACGTTTAATTAATTCCCTTTTCGAAATATAGGCAACAAATTCAGGATCCATATTTCAAGGCTCGGACCCCAACGAACAGAAAGCTGAAACAAACATCTTCGCTTAACCACCGTTATAAGCCGCAACAAACGTCTGAGAAGAGGATGCAAACTAATGAACATAAACTATATAGCATCCAAACAAACACCCTGTGATGGCGCCGTATGGGTGGTTTGTGCTTCACTGTTAAGTGTACAACAAAGATGTGAGGGTCGTTAATCTATAAACTTGGTTGAAAGTAGACAGAATAATCGACAGACATTGCCTTCTCTGAAACCTCTCTTGCAGCACTTTGTGCTGAACATGCTTTTGTGCTTTACCGTAAGGTAATCAACTCAAGAACACAGGTTGGGGAAGTCGACTAGTTTGGTTCAAAAACACTGGCTGGGGGTTGATCGCCGCTACAACACACGTAATACATTTCACCATTTTAGCTTCCTCGTAGAGAAAGACGGGCTTATGTACTTATCATGTCCACATATCCCTGTATCTAAAACAATGGGGGGAGGGGGGGATTTACAAACAAATTTTCGTCTTGTCATTGGAAATTCCCTACCTTTGTGGTAGCAAGTCATCCACATCATTATTAATATTATCTCATTCTTCGAAATCTTGATGAGCTTTCACATTAGCATCCCTTAACCTTTTGACGCCTAATGTCAACTATAGTGGTCGTACCGCACCGCTAACCTCTAAAGTTGCATTTTATATATTTATTCAACAAATATAGGTACTGAATATTTTAAACATGGTATATA
>Ga0123354_10004226_pt1 | contig 20260 bp, 12 predicted proteins | sample TergutLab28metaG_2_FD_97872 | JGI IMG/M metagenome (GOLD analysis project Ga0123354, IMG submission 97872) | Labiotermes labralis P4 segment gut microbial communities from Petit-Saut dam, French Guiana - Lab288 P4 | ecosystem: Host-associated > Arthropoda: Insects > Digestive system > Gut ...
AGACGCGGTTCACACGAGGGCGTGTACGGGAATTAAAAAACGGTCATAACTCCGTAACCGTCCAAAATCGGACACATGTTTATTTGAACTTTTTTGATCACAAAGACCTAGGAAATCACCTCCAGCAGTTATGCCCTAAAGTCGTGAAACACCCTGTATATCACATAATGTGTTTCTTATTGCATTGGTGTAATCGGAGATTATATCATGTGTATAATCTGACATTACATTTCCAGCAATAATTGACAGTTAAAACATGCATCAGATATGAGGAGTATACACAGTGTTAGTTACAGAATAACTAATGTAGAGTGTGTGTACTCGTCTAACACAACTATATTTATTGGTAGAATATAAAGTATTTTCTTCATAAGGTACAACTACATGTTTCAGCTCTTGATAATGGCCATATTCAGGTTGTACATGAAATACTTGTTAAGCAGTTATACAAAACATTCATGGGTTGTTTGTATGGGGTAGGGAGGGGGTAAAGTGGGAACGAGATGTTGTGTCTGTCAGAAAGGTTGGGTGGTGTGGGTTACATGAGGGGTCCATGCTGTTACCAAGCTACGTCTAAGCTTATAGTTAAATCTATGGTAGGTATCATATTATGTCTATGTGTGCTGTGTAATTACACTAAAGTACAAAATATACAATGTACAATAATATGTAGCATCTGTGACTATAATTTTAGGTTTATTAATTTACTCTAGTTGTTAGCAGTATCTTACTGTTTTACATAAATCAGGCTAATATCTCAATAATCTCATCTGTACAATTTCATATGTGGAGTTATAATTCTCTTTTTCGTGTCATTTTCTTATACAATGTTTGTGAGTAGAAACGAGAATCAAACAAATAAAATGAGATAAGAATAAAATAAAATGAAGTAAAACATAAAATAAAGTGTAAGGGTTAATTCTACTCCTCTTAGTTTCGCTAAACTGTACTACAGGTGTATGTTAAAGGCGCAGGGCCTTAGCCAGTTCACAGTATATTATCCTACAGTCTGCGTGTGACTAAAACTGATTTTCATGGAGGGCTGTAGGACCATCATGTGAGACAAGGCTGTGTGCTAGTCTGGTTTGCTGATTTTTTTTGGTGCATAACTGTATGTGTCACATCTAGTGTGCTTTTTCAGAGTCTTCTGCTTGTGTTCATGGATGGTCTTGGGGTTGGTCATTTGTCCAGTATGTGTTATTCATATGTCTAATCAAGTTGGTACAGAGCAGCTGTCCTAAAACTGTGAAACCATGAATCGCTATCCAGGCTGATGGTTGTCATGGTTTTTTTATTTCCTTCAGACAGATGCTGGGATAGATTGCAAAACTGGCTGCAACTGTTTCCATATTCTTCATAGCTGTCTTGATTAGCTTTACATTTCATTTAAGGTATAACGACATATATTGCAGAAACAGTGTCCTTAAATTACCAGAGTCTGTTGCCTACTGTGATGTGGCCAAACTCTCTCAGGCAGTAATTAAAGTGTTACCAGAATAAGACATGTACTGATTTGGTATGATATGGCATAGAGATTACATTCTTTGCTGTTTTGAAATTCTTTGTTTCTGTACAGCCCTTTTTTGTAACCTTGGAGGGTATGCTGGCATAGTGAAAGTGCAAGTTTTGAAATTTTTACTGATGAAAATTGTTGTGATGAGGTAAAAGTATACAAACAGTGTGTAATAAGATATAATATATAAATATGAAACTGACAGCAAAAAGTGTATATGTATGTATGTCTACGTATGACACTTTTTTTTTAGTCCAGTGAAAATCATACTAATTTCTGAGAATTGGTGCTCCAGGCAGTGAAATCTGTATTAAGTCAGGGAAATGAATGTGTTAAAGTATGGCCAGTGCTGAAACCAGTCAGTGAATTTGAATGGGACTTGGTATAATGGATACTAATTGGTAAACTACACAAATATGTCAGTAGAATACATGTGTTTCCTCTTGTTAAAGGATAGGCATTTTATTCAGGATATCTTTCTTTGAAACTGTCTGATTATGATTTGTGTTTGCATGCTGCAGGAGGAAGGCATGTTGGAGTGTATTGATGCAGAGGTTAGTTGTGTGTAACAGTACTATATTAGCCTCTTTAGTGCCAGTGTGCAGAATGTTTTTATACAGTTTTGTTTAACTTTAAGTTAATGTGGACATTGCAGCTACTTTATAATTTTCGTGTGCTAACACTCATATTTCATATCAGCTTTCTTTTACCTCTTCTTCCAGCAAATGGTGGTATGTAGCTATTTAAGTTCCACTTACAGCAAACAGAATCACTGGATTTGTCTGTGTAATTTGTTAATCATTTCAGTTGATTTTGGCACTGTAAAAACCATATTCACATGTGTGATGTTCTCCTTTGTCTAATATATCCTCCATTGTTAAGGAAATATACGGTTCCTCCATCTAATGGTTTTCCTGGAACTTTGTTTTGGTGCTTTCAATTTTTGTTACCGATCACACATTGTTCATTAAAAGTGTTGCTCCTTCTTACTGCATTGTCAATAATGTCTATATTGGGATGTAACTCCTGCATAATTAGCTACCTTTCCAGAGGAGGTAAAAGTTGCTCTTAAAATGCATTACTGCAAGTTTCTTGCATATTGGCCAAGGTTTAGAAGGGAAAATTCATAAAATGTGTATGTTTTAGAATGAGAAATTGAAACTCTAACCACAGAGATTGGATGTTAACATAACTACATGTATTTCGAGCAGCAGCTGCAGAAATTCTGTAATATGGAAAAGAAAAAAAAAATTGCTCTAGACCATAGAAGAGTTTGAAGAATGATCCATATAATATCCTCCCAACTCTGAGTGTTAAAGATGATAGGAAAGAAGGGAACACATCCAGAGTAAATATGGAATGTTTTGTGTTTCCATGGTAACCATTGCAAGTCAATCTTTGGCTTGCTGTTTCAGTTACTGTCATGAGAAAAACTGTGACATACAGTCATTAGAACAGCATGTTTACTTGTAGAGATTGCAGTAGGAATTCTGTTTTGTGGAACAGTACATCATATGTGTATGTAATAAACACATTTTATTTTTTGTGTGTTGGTGCAGCCGTCTGAAGCATCGGACACAAAAATCCAGTTGCCAGGCATGGAGGAAGAGGTAAGTAGCCTGAAATCATGGTGGTTACATTGGTGTAAAAATTTGTAGAACCACCAACATTTGTAAAGAAGGGAGTTCGTTTTCTTTCTGTGTTTAGGTGTCAGGCATGTATTCCCCATACAGGTTTGTGTTTTGAAGTTTGAAATGCAAATTCTAAATACAGTTTATTCTCATAAGATGTTTAGCTGTAATGACCAATGACTGCAGTAACTTTACTGAAAGAGTGTTGCAAGAATTGTTAGCACTCTGGCTTTGCATTCAGATGGTATCTGGTTTGAATGAAAACTTATCATGATCTTCATGTTGGTCCTAAAATGTAACTTGGATTAATTTTAGAGATGTCATTACCATTACAATCTTATCCTTCATTTAGAAGTGATACTTAATAGAAAAAATCTAATACAACAGTATTTGAAGTTTACTAATTAAAAATATTCTTATAATCCTATATGTATTGGCAGAATTCCACCATCTTCAGCGGTATGTAACAGGTAAAAGCTATTAAATATTTACATTTTAAAACAGATGATATTAAAATGCAATAAAATTATTATTATGTAGGGTTGCGTATTTCCACGTATTTATAATTGAAAATTTAACAAAAGGGAAATCAGAATGGCATATATACTTTGTCTAGGGAAAATCCCTAGTAGTCTGTATTATATCGAAATTGCTACATGTTTGGGCTCCCAGATGGCCATTTGCAGAGTTGCATCAGTTGTAGATAGAAGTTTAAATAAATACACACACATATTACTCCTTTTTGTCTATGGCTTGCTTCTGGATGTATGGATAAATAACACTGGTGTGCCAAAAAAAATGTTTTCTCCTTCGTGGGAATATTAAAGGTGACCTGTATAGATTTGATGTTGCTGAATCCAAATATGGCAACCAAAATGCTCTGTCACCCACCATGTTTAAGGGAGAAAGGTTTAATGTCAAAAACTATTTTTTTAATTAAAAAAAAGATTACTATATTTTAAAACCGCCATATGCAATTCAGAACTTGGAAAATTGTATCTTTGTACAATGTCCTACCTAAAAATAAATAACAGTAACATTAGCAACTCCTTGTGTCATCTTTTGTCCCATATTCTTCTGTTGGTGTCTCCCATACAAGCATCCAGCAGTAATCAGTGATCAGTGAACATATTCGGGTTCCATTTGCTGCTGTATCTTTTTTCCATTTGGGATATATCCTGATGGAACCTTTCACCATTCTCATCAGAGACAGCTCCCATATTTCCCAGCAAAATAACCAAGTGCCAGTGCAGGAAATGGAGTTTCAATGACATGTTGCATCCCAAGGCACGGTATGAGGAAAGTAGCTCCTGCATGATTTCTGCGTAGGTCTCTGAATTTTTATTTCCACAAAAGTTGCTGCAAACATTTCCAAATGCGATCCCAGGCTCTTCTCTTAGCAGCGTTCAATTTATTTTTGAAGTTAATTTCTTGAAAGAGCTGTTCTACTTGGGGACAGATGAAAATGCCTTCTTGTATCTTGGCCTTGCGTATGCATCGAACTTTTTGCCTTAAATAGTTGCATCCTCTGCCTTCTTTATTCATCACCCTCAGAGATATTTTATTTACTCCAAGTTTTATGTGAAGTGGAGATAAATATATTTTGATCTTGTTGACTAAAGCTGAATGTGTTACATTCTTTCGACCTAGAATCGTTTCTGCTCAGAGTAGCAATTGCTTTACATGGTAATGCCTGTCCCTAGCTCATCTGTCACATTCACATAGGAAGCAAAAAATTTTTGTATGACCTTGCAGCCTAGTCAGCATTGCCACAACTTTCAGGTCAGCATATATGTTACACTGGTTGTCTTCATAACATATTTTGTTCAGCATACCTTGAATGTTGGCATAGATTTCTTTCATGTGATCTGTGTAAGTATTGAAGGTTGCTTGTTTCCATTATGTAGTAAAACTGCCTTCAAACTAACCTTGAAGCTTAAGTTCTTCCATCAACCCACAGACGTCATTGCAGTATACCAGATCACCATCCATCAAAAAGTACTTTGCAGTGTTCAGCTGCCTCTTCCTATAAGATGATGCTCTCACACCCTTTTCTAGAAGGTTCCACTGCTGAAGCCATGGTCCAAGAAGCCGAGCCTTGGTTCTGGGGAGGTTTAAGTCCTGAACTTTGTCATTCAACTCAGCCTTAGTGACTGAGTGTGGCTGTGTGGAACTGTGTGCTGAAAAAGAATGGTCTTCCCTCATACTTGTCCCAACTTCTGGTGAAACGTCCTCCAATACTGGTTCTGAGTCCAGAGTATACTTTTCTGGTGACTCCAGCACTGGCAGATATATATTTTACTACAGATGTAGTTTTTGACTTTGAAGGCCTCTCTGAAAAGTGTTGCATGATGGAGCAGTTTGGTTACCATTATTTGGATTCAGCAACATGAAGTGTATAAAGATTGCCTGTCTTTTTTTACAGAGAGGAAATTGATGCTGACCAGTGTAATTTATAATTTGAACCTCAGTGTCTAATTGCCATGTTTAATTTTGATGGATATTCTGCAGGGGCTTCATATAGTCTTGTGTATTGTCTATTTTATTGTGGTGTTTTATATTCTCTGTGCTGAAATGTAATAATGTTCTTTCTGCATTGTATGATTGAGTTGGGAACTATATTCTTGCGTCACTGTCTTTTTTCTTTTATGAAATTGCTGTTTCGATCATTTCTGGATTCTAACAAACCATGATAAACACCTGGTTTGTTCTGTGGAAGTTACTGCAAGATTTTACATGCTTGCATTAAATTTGTTCAGTGATAGATGTGGGTGCCATTCTCAAGTCATTTATGGGTCACCTCTCAAAGATGTGTCTTCAGTAAATTGTGCTGGTTTTGTTGTTCAGTGGTTTTTTCCTAACAGCTTGCCCAGTTACCTATATATGTAAAATGTAACTAATTATTTTAATTTAAGATGAGGATTTAAATAGGAAGTCATTTATTTTAGGTAGTCTGAGTTTTCTATATTTAATTAATTAGTATAATAACTTGACTGATTTGGTAGAATACAGATTTTCCTTTCATCTGGAAACACAAAAGTGATACTTACATTTGCCTTGTTTTGATGCAGTGTGGAACAGAGTGTGATGAACCTCCACCAAAGAGAGCAGTACTTGAACACCAGCATAAGTTGGAACCTATGTGAATGTCGTCATCGTGGACAGTCTGTGGCCAGTGGATGGACCAAGCCTCCACTTAAACAGTTTGACACACATTCACTCTTCAGACAGTGTACATTAGCAGTACTGAAAGGAATAGCATATTTATGCTCTTTGTATCTGTGTTGTTCCTTTGTCACTTTAAACGTGGTCTGCAACACCCTAGGCAACTGTGTGTTAACAAGCACTTTGTATGAATTGTGGCAATGTGACATAGTATCACAAATAAAGGACTTTCTCCTTCTGTCTGAATTGAAAGTGAGCAAGTAGCCAAATTGGACTCTGGACCAGATATGTTTATTTTTAATGAAGGTAGCATTTAAGACATAAATTATAATTAAAAACATCAGTTTCTGTGCATTGATGATTTTGATTCGTAAGCCAGGCTGGACCTTGTTCAAAGGATAAGCTCCATTACTGTAGACAAGCATGTTGCATGTTGAAGCATTATGTTTGGTATTTTCTTGTTACAGGTTGGTGTGTACTTGCTCTTCTTGTTCCCACAGTCACCATTTCTACCAGTATTTTGGCATAGATTTGGCAGTGTGGTGATGAAACATATACAGACCCTTTAATTCCTGGCCATGAAGGCTGGAACTCTCACACATTTAAAAGACACAAGCAAAATCAACAGTGAAATTACATGAAATTGGTTAGTCAATAAAGCATGGTTTAGATCCATAGCGCATATGGTTCTTTCTATAATGGCCCTTAGATCAGCTACTTTATGAGATGTTTCAGAAATTATGTGACATAATTTGAAAATTCTAATTTGTTGAAGTCTTCATAATTTGAAGGGCTGCTTTTCACTTGTCATTACATTGAGGAAGTACTTTTAATAGAATAGTGTTGTTTTCTGCCACATGATGCCATGTAGTCTGGTAGAAATTTGCTGTCTCCCACAACATCAGTAAATTTCTGCCAGACCACACTGTATCACATCCGAAAAAACTATTCCTCATAATCACTGCTAAGAAAACCTCAAATTTTACATTTTTTTGACAAGTTTCTCATTGTTATGTATGATGGGGATGGCAAGTGACTGAAATAGGACAGATGGGCAAGTGCAGAAAATCCATCATTATAGTGATATTGATGTTTAATTTTGTAGTGCTGGTACAAATGAGATGCGTACATGTGCGAATGTTAGTGTATAAATGAAGTATGTCTGACGTCTGTCTACATTTTGTTTTAATGTGAAGTGCAGGTTTCACATTTTCTGCCCTGTATCAAGGGGAGTTTTTTATCTGTATTCTTTGACTGAAAGTCTTATGTAAGCCATTTACATGGTTTGGGTGATTTTTGTGTAAATAAGTAAGAAAGTGAAAACCGCAGCTTTGCAACCTGTAAATGAGACCATTCCACTTCTTCAGAGGAGCACTGTATCTGGAAACATGTTCTCCATCCAGTTCTGTGTGGTGATGCATATTGAGACATGAACCCTTGAAAGATTGTTGGATATCATGTGTGACTCCCCCCCTCAAACACTAGCCAAGTGTACAGGCAGTTTTATTCATGAAGGAAAGATCTATTGCTTGTTTGTTTACAAAAATGAAGTGCTGTAATCCACACCACAAATCATCAAACTGTATGTAATCACATGGTCAGAACCTTTAATTTCATGTCCCATCCCCACTATAAACCTTCCATTATTTATTGTGAATTAAGTTTTATATTTAGTGCTATTTATTTGGTTCTTTAAAAACTGGAAATTTAGACTAGAATTATTTGCTTATTGCTGGTCTCTATGTTATACAATTTTTGATGTCCTGAAGAATGTGAATCTTGATACACAGCATAATTTGCACCGGGGGTCAGAACTACAAACCTTGTATAGTATTGCCCAGCTTTTCACTGTACACTTTTCCTGAGGTTACTTACGTGAAATAACAGTACAGGCATGTGATATTTGAGTAAAATGTGAACAAATTTTTGGCATTAAATACCTTATTAAATCAAAAATGCATTAACAACAATGTACACAAGTTCTCAATTCTAGGTTATTATATACAAAAATATGAACCAGCTGACTTAGTTTTTAAGACTTCTTGTATATTTTTGACACAAAATCTTGGAATATTTTTCACAGTTTTGTCATCCATATCAGATGAACTACAGAGTTCAACACTGACACTGTAGATTCTTTAGAAATAGTATGTGGTGACAGTGGCTGCATCCATGTTTCTTCCCTCCTGCACATTCATTGTGCACATCTGTGGTATACAAATTATCTCTTTTGGTGGGTAGCCTGTCTTTTCTTCATCCTTTGGGTTATGTTAGCAGGTGATTGCTTCCTTATGCCCTCTTTTCACTCAAGCTGAGCTACTGGAGTGTTGGGGGGAGGGGGGGGGGAAGAGAGGAGTGTGCAGAGTATGTACAGGAAAACTGCATTTTTATGCACATCACAGAATCTACATTAGGTCACACCAAATTCTTCATATTTTACTACTCACAGACTTGAATACTGCTTCATCACAAAGTAAATATTTGAAAGTAACTACATCAAGCAGCATACAAAGACATATTTTCAAGGATAAAGAATGACTCTTCCTTCATTTTAGGCACTATTTTTAATTAACTGACATAATAACAAGATATTACTCTATTCTCTGTCTCATGTTTTACATTTGTTTCATAAATTATACAATAATTCTTTTCGTGTAATTATTATCACCACTGCTTGAAAGAGAGGTGTGTGTAAACTTGAATGACAGTGATAGCAAAAATGTTTTCTGTTGACAGATGTAATAGGAATCAGAACTGCAGTATGTAATACAATGAAATAAATAAGACAAAGAATATTTGTTTAAAATGGTCTTCCCATACCATTGAGGCATATGAGATGAACACTCGCTATGCAACAGTAATGTAAACACTTACAGATACTAATAGAATTGTGAATCACCCATTAGATTGCCAGATCAGAATCAATACAGCCAAAAAGTGTTGTAAAGTAAAATGTGTGGCAGAAGTGAAATATAATAATATTTGTTTCAGGTTCAAGTTTCATTTAGATTAAACTGTACAGACTTCTTATCTCCCTACGAGTTTGTGTGTTGGAAAGTGGATTTTGGCCTTTTGTTCTCAAGGCTTGGTGAGATTTGCACAGAACTTGAACAGAAGTAAATTATTTAAATGTCCTTTGAATAATATTAGAAATTTTTTTTGTCATACAGAATTAGGAAGAGTTAGGCATTTAAACTTCATATTCTATTCCTACTGAACTAAGAACTGTTCATAATATTTATACTTAAAAAAAAATATGTCACCATGTTGATTTATGTATATCACATAACAAGAGTTCTTGTACTTTTAAAGCTAAAACTTTTCTTGGACTACAGCCACATCATGTAAAGATTTATTAAAATGCTAAAATTTCATTAGGTCATGAAGCACTGGACCCCAGTTACAGTCCATAGTAAGGATTTGGACAGTGTTCACTCATCATCAAAATGGGAAGTGTTTATGTAATTGTGGGTTTGTGATAGTTATAATGAATATGGTGAGCAAATTATGTTGTAGTACTGAATTGCAATGTATGTTACATGGGATGGTTGAGAGGGTAAATGTCAAGCACCAGGAGTGCTAATTAAAACTTACATGAGCATATGGTTGTTTGTAACATAGATTTTGTTGTATGATTCTTTGCAACGTAGGGCTTTGTTTGCTGGGAAAAGTGGTAAGTCAGTTTTTGGTGATAAGTACATGACTGCTCTCCAGTCCAGCAACCATTTTAATTGTTTTTCAGAACTGGATCATAAATAATGTTCTTGTACATAGCTATACTATTAAGTTTCAGCATGTCTTATATAATGAAGTGTGGTTATTGGATTCACATTATCTTGGGTGTTGTTGTGTTCATGTTTATGTTTCCAGATATGTGGAAACTGCAAGCGCCAACCTGCACAAAACTTTACACATTATGCTGTGCAACATTGGACTTTTGGTTTAAGGTGTACCATACATGCCTCACATGATTAAAATGGATTCCTTAGTTGGAAAAACTATAGTAGAACTTGATGCAATTGGGAAACAATCAACTGTATTTTTCATCTTGTACGTACATAAAATGTACAGCCCTTCTCTGGGTATAAGCTGCAAGAAGAGGTAACATGTTGTATCAGTTATATATCAGAGAAATTCATACACAGACTGTTTACTCAGTTCATGGTTCCAATACTACCAATTCCCACAAGGCATTTTACAAACTTTGATAGACAACACTTAGTCAGACATAGGAGTACTTACATATGTATGACCTGATGATAAAACCAGTTACTTTGTATCTGTTGTGAGGAAACTGTAAGTGGTCAAGGGGAAGTGATTGATGCAATATTATGCATTGTTTGCATCGTTTGACATGAATGAATGAAGGATAGGAAGGTCCTGTCTGCCTTTTCTTTATCTTTGGAATTATTGTTTATCATATTTCAGTTAAATTTGGTATTATGGGTCTGCACTGAGAATTGTTAGGTATATGTCACTGTAGTCTGTGTTTGTGTACATGAAGCTCAAATTCAGTTTTACTATATTTGTGAAAAATTACATCACTTATCCCATAAAATATAAATCATTAAGATCTGCAATGCTCCCCACCCCAAGCTGGTAAAATATTTTTATGCCTCTGTGCAATGTGATATCTTCATTGATCTTGACATGTGTCCTTAGTATATTTTGACTTATATAACTTGCTAATAAGACCCCCAACTAACTGCCTTCACAGCCCTAAAAATATGCTTTATATTTGAACATACTTTGAGGTTTTAAAGGTACTGTTGCAACCTCAAAGATTTAATTAACACATGACAGCCATGTACTGACTTCGGTTAACAGTATCCTACAGTGCATCTGTGCAAGCAAGAGCTTAATAATTATTACAGGCACACTTTTGTTTTTTCTTTTATGACAACATACATAACTGTATACAAAACGGGCATTCTTTTCGTCGAGGAAAAATAGTCTAAAATGGGCTTTAAGTCGTCATCTTAGCTGCCACTTATCCTTCCAGGGGGGGAAAAAACTCCCCTAATAGTGCAGTGTTTGCTTAAATAAAGTGATCATTAAAGAATATGAGTAATTTTTGTATGTTAATTCTTTCACTGTGTCTTATTATTAGGAACTTAGTGTTAATACACTGCTGAGATCCTTTTGCATTTAGCTCGTGCTAATTTGAATTTTTGAAACACTAGTCAGCTGTGTTTTCAAGACAGTGTAAAGAAACCTCATTCATAATTGAAGTCCAGTATCTTCAGCCTTACTGCATAAAAACAGGTTGTGTTTGTTTTGGCCATAATAAGTAACATAAGGAAGATGAGAGTAAGGTGTTTGATTCACCATTTAATGAACAAAACATGGTATAATCTGTAAGCAAGAAACTATATAATATATGCATACTATTTATTTATTGGTCAAATAGCTGTTTTGTTTATAGTGATGATAATTTCATCTTACTATTTTGTCTGTGGCTGAAGTATAAAAAACTCAGCAAAACTGCCACAATAGGGCCAGTTTGTCAGTGTTTGCTATTTTGTTGGTTTATCTGTACAAAGTCAGGCATTAAGTACTGTCTCTTAACTGACCTTGCAACAGTCCCATATGGCAAATTCTTGTGTTAATTTGTTAAATTGTTGTTATAACAGCCTGTGTTTAATGATGTTTTACCATTATTTAATAACTTGGTCTGTAGCTTATCATGCATATCAATGATGTCTGTGAACAGTTCACAAGAATTTGTTTCCAGTTGGAGTACTGCATGTACTTTGATTTTTGTTACTTTAAACAGAAAGTAAACCTGCGGCGCATTGGTAAGCCAGTGTACATTAAGTATGAACATCAGAACAATCCATGAGCTTATCCTCACCAAGATACATTCTATCAACTGACAACCATAAAATCAAGCTATAATCTTTTATATTTACACACATTTCATGGATCTATTTCTCACTTTGAAATAGCATGATTTAAGTTAATAATATGTTAAATTGTTTCATATTATTACCTTAATGAAATTAAATCCAGTTGCTTATACAGGTCTCCTTTTTATTGTGTCCCTAAGCACGGCAGCTTTATCACACAAAAGAGTTTGCATCTGTCAGGATGTCTTGTGACAGCTCTTGTGTTCAGGGACATGAGAATAGGGAAACTGTTCTTTGTACCGTATGTGCTGTAACAGAACCCAAGTAGTGATACACGATAATGTGGTCATGTTGGCTTATCTTGTCACTGTTTGCTTGTCAGGTGTTCTGGCCAATCACCAGCCAAAATAATCATATTTAAAATAATTCCTAGCATTTTTCCTAAGTTGGTATTGTAACTTATGTATATCTGTGAAAAACACATTGGGTTGGTAAAAAAAGATGAGAACGGTGTCCACTGGAGATTAGTTTTTCAGCACGATGTTAGCATGTAGAAGTTTCATGTTTAATTACTATAATTTTGTGAACTTTATTATTACTGATAAATAAATAAATACTTAAATTACCATACTTTAATTAGAAAAAGTATGTCTTTTACATCATAGATAGGGAGAAACATCATTTTGGCCTTTTTATAGCCCTGAGTGTTGCTCTTCATAGAATGAGACACACAGGTACAGGGTGGGTATACGTGCATAAGAAAATCCATGCTTGAAAAACATTTTCAGCAAAACAACTTTACTTTCTATTACAGTAGCTGCTGAAAGAATATCAAACCAGATTTCATACTAACTTAAATTCTGTGACATGTTGAAGTTTACCTTCCATGGTTTTCAGTGTGCATGTACTGTTTCTGAATACTAACACACATAGAAATGCTCACAGCTAACTTATCACAAGCACGGTGTGCATTTATTCACAGCAACAAAGATGTATGCATACTTTAGCATAGGAGAAAATTTTTTATTTTAGTGCATGACTCATGGATGCTGACCAGTGATGGGTTGAACAGTGTGTGTGGACACAGTGCTCTTGCTATTGGTTGAACTGTGTTTCATACAATTTCTTGGACAAAGAACAGTAAGAGATTGCACCCACAATGTAAAAGGTGATGCTGAAATAAGCCATACATGAAATTGCATAATCAATTTCTGTTTTAAATTGGAAGTTAAAAAAAAAAGGGGGTGGGGCCACATGCTCAAAAATTAACATCACCCTGGGTAAAAACAGAATGTTTGAAATTCACTTTTGCAGTTTTTTTTATGAAGGTACCTATTGTTTTTTCTTGAGTGCTGATTTGGATGCAGGATTGTGAACTGCAGTTACTAGTTCTCATGAAATCTGAAATACCTTGTAAAGATTTAGGTTTCCTTCTTTCCAAAACAGGCACCTATATGTTCATATAGACAGGATCATTTAAAATGTGCCTGACATCTCTGATCATAAGTGCCATAGAAAATATGATGGCAGTATATATGTTTCAAGTCTCATTTCTTTAAGACTAATCATTGTCATCATGGCTTAGGGCATCACAGTTAAACTTACTTCATTACAACCTACAGTTCCTGTCAGATTGGTCACTCCATTGTTCATTTTCCACGTTTATATTCAAATGTACATAGATCCATTTAAATAATGTAACTGTACAATATATTTCTATGATCCATGAATATCACATGTGTCAGAGTAGACTGTTTGTATATGCATCCTGTTTACTTAGGTTTGTATAAAAGTACAGTGGCAATTTGAGAGCTGTCCAAAAAATATTGACTGCACAGGTGGTAGGGACAGACAATGCTTGGATTAACTGGGAGATAAGTGAAATGTATGTACGATTTTTATAGGAAAAGGAGGCCATCCGGTAGACCTGGACATTGAATCTCAAATAAATGTGTTGGAAAACAGCAGACTTGGTTAAACTGCCTCAGTATAGAGACCAGTAGCAGGCTTTTCTGAATAAAGTAATGGACTTGTGATCTCTATACGAATTTGGGTATTTCCCCACTGCATGACGAACTTTTTTTTATCTTCTAATGATGGACTATGTTCCTTGAAGGTAGTTACACAAAGATTTGTGCTAATGTACAACAGCAGCAACATTTACTTTAGTTGTAACATTAACCAGGTTAAAGTTCTTCATTGGCAGAACAATTGCTTCTTTAACCACAGCAATATTTATAACTCAATCATACACACTTTAATCCCTGCCTTCCATTATACATTTTACACTTAGGTTTATCATAATGTGTGTCACGGAAGATCAAGTCACAACTGCAAAAATACGGTACATAAGAGGAACTGTCATATACAAACGTCCAACTTGCAGGCATGTTTCTTGCTGTGTATAAAAAAAGTTCAGGCCTAAGGTTTTGTGTATACATCTGTACTTCGACTTAAAGTATATATGTATAAACCACTGTTAGGCATAAATACGTGTGCTCGTAACAACAATGTCACATTGTTTTCTGTCATCTCCCTCACTTTCGAAGTATCTGCTTTTTCAAATCCTGGAAGTAATGTTGGGAAATCTTTCATTCGTTGAGATATTCTTCACTACAGCGGGAAGTTTTATTTTGCTATGTTGGTGTGTTTAATAGCGCCTTCTCTAGTTGTGATGGAGGTCGTTTATAGAATTAGTAGGTGTGTTATAGTATTTTTCACTTGTAGTTGTGTGACTGCTATATATGTATTTCTGTGTTGTAATATTTATAATGTTTTTGTAGACAGTTCTAGGAAAGGTGATACTGCTGTTGAATCGGTGAGACAGAACTGTCTGGTCATAAAGTTCGGTTTACAATTTTTAAAAATATAGAACGGCTTTCCCAAATTTTTGTACTTCGTTGTACCATAACATGACAGCAACAGGAGGTGGCATGGTGACTGTTATGTGGTTATTGCGTGCCGTCGTTTCCGTTGACGCTTAAGATCACGGTTAGGGATAGCTTTGTGTGCACTGTTACAACGTTCTACTTTGCACGGTTGCCTAACACGTAACGGTTAGAGGTTGAGATTGTGTTTTGGAATGCTTATATCTTTCGTCACTAAAAAAACTCGCAAGTGATAGAATAATGTTTTTATACGAAATGATCTTGTGCACAATATCTTAGAGCAGGTAAGGTTGGCATAGTAATGTGCGTGTGTGACGGTACGTGCTTATGTATCCTCGGTGCACCGTTACGTTTAAAAAATATCCAGAATGTTTCACCTGCACAATTGATATGATCTGGGAAACGTGCTTAGTGTTTTGAGACCTAGCAAGGGACTGCTTGGTGTTCGAGTCTGATTAGATTCCAGTATTTTCAGCATTTGGTACATAGAATAGGGATATTGGAATGAAGATATGCAGGTGTCCCACCATCGGAAGTTCATATCATTATATGAAAGTATTTAAAACCAAAGTAAAAGAATATCCATTATCTAATGTGTGGGCAACAAATATTAAGCAATTAAAATTTTCTGAGTCTGAAACTGAAGGTAATATAAATATAAGAGCTGCTGTCTATAATTTCCTTTTATTTGTGTGTGACTTTTCTGGGCCATCCATTAATTACTGTTACTTATGCCAGCTAATTATCGTACAAAGGTACCAGTATGTCTGATTAATTTGAAGGAAAACTACTGTTCATTTATGAGTAGATGTGGATTGTACAAAATACAGTGGCTTGTTACCTACAGTCTGTGGAGGGATTCCATTCCTGTGTAGCATTTGTACCTTTAACCAGCAGCCTGCAGGCAAAGATGATGCAATCAAGAATGCAGTAATCAGAATAGGGAACTGCACAGAAAATCCTTGTTAATACAATATCTGTGCCACCTGCTGTTCATGATTTTGGGAATTTTAAACATCAGACTAGACAATGACATGTATTTGAAATCCAGACCTGGCTCTTATCAGCCTGGCCATTGGTGTAAGTTGATTATGTTGACAACTCAAATATGAGTTACTTATCGTTGTTGCATCTGTAGCTCTGTGTTGATTAATAAATATAGTGAACAGTCAGAAACTAGGGTGGGAGGTTTGTAGTTTTTCAATGTGGTAATGTAATATGTTAAGATTTTATAAGCTGTTAATGCAGTAAAAGAACATGTTAATTCATAGTGCATATTCAAGTAATTATTATTATTTTGTTACAGTGTTTACAGCTTATAAAAATGAGGGAAAAAAATTTGAAGAGAAGAAAGGATTTGGGTTCCCATGTTCTTAATAAAAAGCATGTGGTAGGTATTGGAACAGTCTGTAAATTGATAATAAATGTTTTGCATTTGGATTCTTAAATAAAATTATTTTAAGCTGAATATTATACATTTCCATGCAATAGACATGAAATACATATGATTATTACCAACAAATTACACTAATTAAAATATACAGGATTGTTACTCTGACATGTTGCATCTGTTGAGAGCAGCCGTCTGCAGGGAGCACATTTCGCAAAGGAAGTGACTGAAGTGGTTGAGCAAACATTCAGTAGAGTGTTCATTCAACGAGGATACATTATTGGTGATATACAGGTCATTGAACTAAATGTGAAGAATATTTTACAACTTCTGAAGTGTTTGGATGCATATTATATATAATCTGAAATAAAATCCTCTATAATAATTTGTAACCCTTTTATTTATTAATATCGAATATTGAATTGCTTCATATACACCATTTACCTACAACACAATATGTTTTAACACCTATACCTCCTTTGTGAAATGTACTACCTGATGATGTCTACTTTCAGTAGCTGGAAACTGTGAGAATAACAGTTGTGTATATTTATGTGGTGCAGTTTGTTGGGGATAAACATGTGTATTAAAATGATTGTATTTATATTTCCATTTTGTATCTCTGGTGTACAGGTTATGCATAGCTCTTGACAAGGTACTCAGCACTGGGAAAAGTTTTTGTATTTTCACACTGTTAGATCCTTTCTTCCTGCCTTTACCAAACTCTTCATATTCATGTAATGCAGAAGAAAGAACCTGACCCTAGACCTGGCATAGCTTTTTAACACACCTGACTCCTTATTTATCATACTGTGGACCTGATATTTTGAGGCCTGAAATAAACACTCAGAGCAAATTATTTTCTTTTATACATAAATGAAGAAGGATGCACTGACATCATTGAAGATATGTTTGCCTAAGGCAAAGGCAAAGAATCTGATGAGGAAGAAGTGTGGGAAAGAAGACATCCACTTCGATAGAGGATCTGCTGGTACTGTATTAGTCTGTTTTAGTAAGGCATGTTTAATGTACAGTGGCATCCCATTTAACTTGTATGGCATGGAAAGGCTGGATTTAAATTCCCCATGTTGTAGGTTTCAGCCAGTTGTGATTGGAGTAATAAGTAGTGGCACTGAAGATAGTTATCTTTTTGTGAAGTGATGCATGCAGTCTGGTAGGTAGATACCACTGTTTCAGATGAATGTATAGCAGTGGGAAATCCTGATCTGGAGGTCACATCTAGCTGAAGCATAATTAGAAGGCACTGTGTACCTTTCCACTAGACCTAACCTCTGAATCAGGATTTGCCCCTGAATTACATTGTTCATGGAGGCATGTCCAAGACCATCTCATATTCACCACAATGAGAACATCACATCTCACATATGATTAACTTTGGTTGTTGATCCCCATCGCTCAGTGTTCAAGTTTCATGCTGCAGTATGTGTGATTTTAGTATAGCTGTCTTTTGTACTGAATCTATTGAATGCTTCTATGGTATAGCTTCCAAATTTTCTTTAAACCTTTTGTTACTGGCTCAAGTTATTACTGGTATAATCATATATTTCTTGTTCCACATGTGTTGTATCTCTATATATAAACTCAATTTATTTTAGTTTCTTCTCTCCTTCCTTTTGCAGGACATTTCTGTCTGCAGGTATTGCCACATCTATCAGTATGTATGTTTCTCTTGTTTTTAATAATTATATCTGGCCTATTTGCTGTAACATCTTCGTGTTCACGTACTGGTGTGGGTGTGAGTATGTACCATATGTCTGTTGTTTTGATGCCTAGGGCTTTGCATATTGAGTAATGCAAATGTGCATAAACTTTATTATGTCTCATTAAGTACTCATTCTTCACCAAAATGGGGCATCCTGAGGTTAGGAGGTCAATAGTTTCACTGTGTTGTGTACATAACTGACATTTACTGTCAATTTGACTTCATTATCCACTAGTTTTTCATCTCATGTGGGAATTGTCTATGCACCCTCTTCACTCACCATCTCTCTGTTGTCTTCTGTGCTGTCCTTTATTTGTCGTGTTCATCTGTGTAATTGTTTTGAGGAGTCTAGCTGTCTGTAACATTGCTGAATTGATGATGTGTTGGTGCATTCTAACAGTCTGTATTAGTGGATCTTACTTGCTGTTTATATATTTCACCAGTTTTGTAATTTCTACTGCATAGGCTTCTTCGTACATCAGGCCCCTTCCTCCCTGTTTTCTGGGAACATAATTAGCAATCTACGTCGGCCTTTTGCTGATGCTGTCCATGTATGGTTAGCAGTTTCCTCATTTTCCTAACCAGTTTTGCAGTTATTCTTGGCACCAGTTAATAATTCCAAATTGTATCTAAGTACTGGTACTGCAAATGATGCAATTGCTTGAATTTTATTCTTTGCACTTCTGTGCCCAAAACTAATCCCAGTCTCAAGTATTCCTTCTTCAACTCTTCTTTCTCATGCTTATGCTGTACATCATGGCTCTCTTCTGTGCCTAAATACTCACATACTTTTGTCAGGTTCAGTTCTTTAATGTCCTTCTCAAATGTGCTTCATATGTATATATATGTTTTGCTCTGGACTGTACCTTTTTTTAAACAAATTTTTGCACATGTTTCTGATCCACAGTTCATATCACTGTCTTGCTAATTGCTTTTACAATTTTTAATTCATTCTCCAAATCATTCTCACTTCTACCTAGCAGTTTTTTTCTTGTTGTTTTTGTTGTTATTGTTATATGATGGGTAAAGGCAAAATTGTCCGTGCTGTGTTGTGCTGTGAAGGTTTATGGGGGGGAGCAGGGGTATCTCTTCTAATTCCTAACTTTGTCACTAGGTGGAGGTCAGTGGTCAACATCTTGTCCTGACTGTTACCCTCAAGGTAAAAACCCCAGCACTCATTAACTCGGATGTTAGGTGGGCCCTGGAGCCAGTGTGCTTGATTTGGTGAACATAAAAGTCACCTAAAATGTTATCTCTCAAACTACTCATGCTTAGTATTAGTAGAAGGTTTTTGAAAGAAAATAATTTCCTGAGTTTTGTAGTGTTTGATGGTAGTATTAAAACCACAGCCCAAAACAAAATTTATATTCCATTATGTATGAAAATTAAAATATATGAAACATTTCTGGAGACCTTTTCCTTTCTGTGTGATTACAGCATACTGATTTTAGAGCTGTATGTTTCATCAGCAATAAGTTGATTGAAATTTGAGCAGGAAGTTGTTATTATCAGGGTTGCACAAATTGCAGGCACCTGCTTCACCAGGTGACTAACTTTAACATATTTACTGCGGTCTTGTTCCTTACATAGATGAATGTGTATCAGTTCACATGAAGCAAGCAGAAAATGCCGGAGATCATTGAGGTTTCACAGGTCAATCCAGAACTGTAGGTCTTACTATGGAACTTGCTTCCTGTCATCCTCCGGTGCCAAGAATTGGGAGGTGATAAATAGTACCAAAATCTGGTCACTACTAATATAATTAATGGCAGAATAGCTGGTAAATAGCCTCTTATTTTTAAGGCCAATAAATATCAAAACAAGGCACTGCTGCCTTCAAAACATCAAAACTATTTACCAGGACATCCCACAACACTTGCATCTTCAGCAATACCCCTGCAAGGACCTTGGGGTCTCACTGTTTAAAGTTTGTTCTGAGATGTGCCTTAAAAAGATTTGAAAGCTCCATTCAGCATACAATGTCTTTTTCTAATTTTAAGGTAATTCATCCCCATTGTGCTGTTGATCAAATATATGTATTTCCCACCTTACAGTCATAGGCAAAATAGGCAACAAGTTTCCGCTTATTGCAAGCCATCAT
>Ga0123354_10004229_pt1 | contig 20255 bp, 11 predicted proteins | sample TergutLab28metaG_2_FD_97872 | JGI IMG/M metagenome (GOLD analysis project Ga0123354, IMG submission 97872) | Labiotermes labralis P4 segment gut microbial communities from Petit-Saut dam, French Guiana - Lab288 P4 | ecosystem: Host-associated > Arthropoda: Insects > Digestive system > Gut ...
GGACATACAAGCGATCTACATCTGCTTTTGGGTGATGTTGTCCATGAATGGTTAGTAGTTTCCTTGTTTTCCGGTCTAGTTTTTGCAGTTCTTCTTGGTGCCAGTTAACGATTCCAAAACTATTTATTATTATTATTATTATTATTATTATTATTATTATTATTATTAATGGTGGTGGTGGCGGCGGCGGCGGTAGTGGTGGTGGTGATGATGGTAGTAGTAGTAGTTGTTGTTATTCAGTTTCGGCTCTCCGTGCAAAGTTTCCTTTTTGCTAAATGCGCATAAACTAAAAATTTTGTTGGAACAGGCGTTGATAAGCTTACAAAACAAACTGTCACTCTTAAATGTGTTTTGCGTTAGATGTTGTATATTCGTAACATTTTACCCATTAAACTACCTTATCAGGGGCGAAACTGTATTGTGCGTACTAGAGTAAAATTTTCTGCCTTTAACTCTGCTTTCTAATTGCACTAACTCTATAGTATCATTCTGTCTGGTGTTTTGTTGCTTTTGGTATTTGTTTGTTTTTGTGTTATTACGTTTTATTTATTTATTAGTGCTGATTGTGTACTTGGTCATTAGGCTGTTGAATCGGCAGGTAAATAAAAATTATAATATTAATACAACTAATAATAATATATTATTATTATTATTATTATTATTAGTAGTAGTAGTAGTAGTGGTGTGGGCCCGGTAGCTCAGTCGGTATAGCGACTGACTAGGGGCTGGACGGTCCGGGATCGAATCCCGGTGGGGACGAGGTTTTACGCCCGTCCATACCGGCCCTGAGGCCCACCCAGCCTCCTGTACAATGGGTACCGGGTCTTTCCCAGGGGTAAAGAGCGGCCGGGGCGTGCTGCTGACCACTCACCCCGTTCTAGTGCCGCGGTCATGGAACAGTAGAGCTATACCTCTACCCACCCTCTGGGCCACACCGGGCCTGTAACGGAATCACTTTACCTTTAGTAGTAGTAGTGGTGGTGGTGGTAGTAATAGTAGTAGTAGCAGCAGCAGCAGCAGCAGCAGTTTCGTGTAAGTAATCTCGCACACAGAATGTACATATTTCTGGATGTGATCTTACATGGAATGTCCACACAAGGATTACATAATTCATTCCTTAATGAGCGTCATTAAGCAGTGAATCTGCATAATCCTTGTGTGGTCTGTCTGTGTAATGACGCATTTATCTGCGGTGATATCGGAAATGCTTTTCGGTGTCAGACTTATAACGAGACGTTATTTCTGATGTTTATTGGACCGTGCATCATTGTGATAACTGAAGAATAAAATTTTAGCTGGTTTTTATTCTTCAGATGTTATTTCGTTCTTGCACAAAACTAATACTACAGCGATTTACAAAACAAGTGTAAGTGTCTTGGTAACACTACAAAGATTCGCCAGACTTACCCCACAATAAGTTCCGAACACGAGGGTGGCTAGACTGAGAGGGAGGAAGGGATGGAAAACAGTTCCATTGAATTAATTCAGTATTTACAAGGCGGTTAGTCAGAGCTCGTAAATTACAAACGTTTTCAAACTTTTACGAAAAGAAAAACTGTACACTGAGCACACATGTGAAATGGTGCGTTATATAATTCGGTGAGTTGTGCTCAAAGGGTTGAAACTACCCTCTCGGCCATCCTATCGTCTCCTGTTAAAACCCTGATCCCCTTAGTAGAGTATCTAACAGCCCGCAAGCAGAGTGAAAACGGTGGTTTTGCGGGGAAAGGGGGAGACAAAATTAAAAACTGCACCTTTCGTATGTAAATCGCGATGCTGTTTCCCCACTTCCACCCCCCTGCCTAACCACCCTTGGTTTTATTTATGTCTCAACAATATCTGCATCACTTCGTGGCCCACTTTGTGCTTTCAGCATGCAAATGTTTCAGAGCCTAATTAACATATTCCCCGCTAGGGGACGCGTTTTGTTTGAGTGCATACGGTTTTTCAAGCGAGCGATTTCCGACGGATATAACCAACATTTTTCTTTGAGAAGTAATTTCATTGCAAGAGGATGGGAATAAGTGCGCTTTGTCGGGTTGTCTGTCAGCTAAATAACTGATATATCAGGCAAGTGATATAAGTAATTGAATTAGCTGACTTCCAGATCACGCAAACTTCAGATGACAGACAACTAAATTCTTTTCAGGTTGAATTAGTGCACCAAGTATTTGAACGGCCTGGCTGTGTATGGGACTGAATGCGTCATGCAACAATGACTGGAAATGTGCATTCTGTAGGACTAAAGGCAGCAAACTGTACATAGTATACGTAAATATATGTGCGTATATGTAACTGCTATGTTTCGTGTTTCTTACTGCAAACCTGACATTATCATCATCATCATCATCATCATCATGTTCCTGAAGGGTTAGGCGTGTTTCCTGCTCCTTAATCCTCAAGATGAAATTGGTCCCTCCATCTCTTCCTCGGTCCTCCTATGTTCCTTCATCGTTTTGGTTGATATTGTAGTGCTTGTTTGGGTATTCTATTTGTGTCCATCCTCTGTACGTGTTGTAGCCACTTTTCCTGGTACTGTTTTATTTCCTTCCTATGTTCTGTGCTCCCGTTTTTTTCCCCCCCTAATACAGCGATTCTTTTCTTTATCTAGTTTTGCTATTCCAGGTAAGTGTCTGACATAAAACACCCAAAATTATTATGAATTTCATTGCATATTCTTACCAATATGTACGGTAGCCACGGCTATTTAAGCGATGTACAAGCTTTCCGGTTGAGTTTTGGGACAGGATTTAAAAGACTCCCAAATTTATATTTATTACTTTACTAAATTTTAGCATAACATTTTCAATGTTGTCCACTACAGTTTTATCCAGTGTACACTGTGATACTGAGACGGAAATGAGCGGAATGCTACGCCATAACGGGATTTATGCTTCCATCATGAAACGCTCGCAGGGATTTTTTTCATTTTATTACCGTGCAATGTGATTTTAATGGTTTGACAAGTATGTGCCATTAGTTGATCTTTGTTTGAACTCGTGACTCCAGCACTCACCATACTCAAAACGGAGCGAACTGCGTGATAAATGCATCGTACGTAACGGCAGTGGAATCAAACAACAAGCAGAATTATTTTAGGTCTTAATGAAATGCAGTGATCTGACGTACTTTGTGATCCGTCGAAGACTTCGCAGGTGCCTGCGGGTAGTTTATCCCGCCGCCGCTGAAGGCGCCACTAGCCGGGTGGGGGATCCACGTTCGCTAAAAATGAAAGTGAACTAAGGAGATTCCTGGTAGAATCCTTGCGAATGAACAGTGCCATGAGTATAAACCAAGCGATAATATAACTTTCCAAGTGTTAATAACTTATATTCAATTGCCATTGTATTAATGTGGGACAGGATATCTGATGTACGGATAAAACTGCCACATGTAACTTCCAATAAATCACGTTACCTAACGTGGAATGTATTGTCACAAATCTCCGCTCTGGCGTATTATAACAGTTTACACAAGACAACGGATATTATCTAGATCAAGTTATCATCATCATCATCATTTTATCATTACCAGAGGTGCAAACAACTCGGGCTCCTGGTCGCCCGGGCGACTAAATTTCATAAACTGGTGCGTCATATTTTCAGCATCTTCATTACAATTGTCTCCTTACACACAGAAGCAACAGAAAGCAGTCAGTTTCACGGGACAGTCCAGTAAAGTGGTCTAGAACTTGGAGGTAGCTCCTAGATCTTCGGAAAATTTCTGGACCCATTAATCACACTTCTCAGCATCCATCTGCTCGGAAATCTTCACCTATCCCAGACTGTCAGTGAGATTAGGCTAGGTCAGGGCGAGGAAATTCATCCTATCCCTCACGTTCAATGGGCGTGTCCTAGGAATTATTATTATTAGTAGTAGTAGTAGTAGTAGTAGTAGTCGGGATAGCGCATTCGGTATAGCGATTCGCTACGGACTGAGCTGTCCAGGGATCGAATTCAGGTGTGGCGAGATTTTCCGCACCCGTCCGGACCGGCCCTGGGGCCCACTCAGACTCCTATACAATGGGTACCGGGTCTATTTGCCGGAGGTAAAGCGGCCGGGGCGTGGCGTTGACCATCCACCCCATCTAACGCCGAGGTTAAAAAAAGAGTAGAGTTAAACTTCTGCTCCCCATCTGGACCTCCGTGGCCTGTTCTAGGGTGAATTTTACCCCTTACCTCTATAGTTATTATTATTTATCATCATCGTCATCATTATCACCATCATCATGATTATAACTACTATGGATATTTTCACTCCGCTCCCACTACGCGATTCTTCTACCTGCTCACGTATGAGCCCCCAGTTTATTCCAAGCACGTTCAGCACACCAATATTCATCAGTATTCGGTAGCCTGACGTACAAGGGCATACGTTACACTGAATCTTGATAAGTACAGGATGTAAAGGTAAAGATGAAGCAATCCCTGTGCACGCCTATTACAGGCCCAGAGCTTCCCACGAAGTTAAAGCTTCCAGAATTCGAGAAAATCTGCACAAGAAGGTGGTAAGGTTGTCAGCCCTACACACCGACCACCTTTAACCCCCCCCCCGCCCCAAGAAATATTCCTGGTACTCATTTCTTTTGGAGACTCAGTCGACCATTGTGCGGCTTGACGTATAATGCCAATAAGAAATCGCAGTGAAACCATCGGGAATCGAACCCGCGACCTTCCGGCTTGTAGCGCAGCGCCTCCGCAAATTACGGGATATTGACTGCATATGAGATTTACAAAATGTGTGAGAGAAAAGAGGGGAAACATAAATAAAGAATAAATAATAATCACAGTAGACCCCCACGCGGTAAATGAGTTGGGAAGAATAAATAAGAAATTAAAAGAAACAGAGTCGAATTAAAAAAAAAAGTTTCAGAAAATTACTGAAGTATTTTGAAGCAGGGATAAAGTTTTGCGGATTTGTAAATTATTTTATTATTATTATTATTATTATTATTATTATTATTATATTAATAATTACTTGCGCGTTTCAACACAGCGTTTATTTACCTGAAGATCGCACGCATTTCTGTGTACACCAGGAACGTAACTCACTACATAGGCCAGTTTAAAAGATAAAGTGATCCCGTTAGAGGCCCGGTGTGGCCCAGAGGGTGGGTAGAGGTATAGCTCTACTCTTCCATGACCGCGGCACTAGAAGGGTGTGAGTGGTCAGCAGCACGACCCGGCCGCACTTTACCCCCGAGAAAGGCCCGTACCCATTTTACAGGAGGCTGGGTGGGCCCCAGGGCCGGTCTGGACGGGCGAAAAATCTTGTCCCCACCGGGATTCGATCCCGGACTGTCCAGCCCGTAGTCAGTCGCTATACCGACTAAGCTAACCGGCCCACACATAGGCCAATTTATCGAAGTTAAAAAATAGTTCGATTAAACGTGTATGTGAAACTTGAACACACATTTTGTTTTGTCTCTTCTGTAGGGAATCCATTTTTCGATATAAAACAAACAGATGAGAGGGAACGCGCTTGGACTCTTGTGTTACGGTACAGTTTGTAACCTCTCAAGGTTATTTCAAGCAACATCAGGGTTTCTGACGTATGAAACGCACTAGAAGGATTTAATGTCCTTGCTGTTTGACATTCCTCCATTGAAGAGGGTGCCTGCCTGCTGCATAAGGTCATAAAGCTGAAAGCCACCAAGCGACTGCTGCCTTACTGAACACACCCCCCACATCTACACAATTAATCGCATCTAATAAGACACGTTCAGCAACAAAACCCAGTGATAAAAATCCTGGAGGCTATAAAGAAAGGCAGAAGAAGTGAAATTCTGTTCGCAGGGCGTCCGTTACCATAGACTGTTCTGACTTATTGTTTCTAACGTGCACACTGCTGCAGGACTCTGCTTTGGTGGGGGAAAACTCAAGGCAAGAGATCACTTGGAAAAACCAAAGCGTAGAAGGGGAGGATAATATTGAAATTGATTTCGAGTAAGTGGTATGGGACGTGGACTGCATTGCTCTGGTTTGGGAGAGGGATGGTTAGCCTTCTGTTTGGACGCGGTACTGAACACATGGTTTCCATAAAATGCGAGGAATTTCTTTACAAGCTGAGAACGACTTCTCAAGAAGACTCCGTTTAGTGGAGTTAGTTTGTTAGTTGGCTGGTTAGTCAATCAGTCAGTTAGAGAATAAATATACACACTGCAGAGAAGGCGTTACTTTTCGACCTATAGATTTGTATTCGAACGATGATGACTTCGACTCCTTTATCGGAGACTGGCTGTTTTGTCAGCAGTTTTTATGATACTCCACAGTCACTCAGTTACTCCAGCAGTAAGACAGGCCACTACTGATTTCTTTACAATACCCCCACTCACATTCGGGCAGGGAACATCTCACACTGCATGGCATCGAAGGCCGGATCACTGGCGAATGATAAACTGGAATGGATATGGAAGGAAACAGTCGCAGCCTACACGAAATAAACTGAATAAAACCACATAAAGATGAGGAATACGTGCAATGCCTCGGCCGAAAGTCAAACCAGCAACCTGCCCCGTTCAAGAGACAGCGCCGTAAAACATTTCGACCCAGCAGAAGGAAAGCAAAAGGAGAACTGAAAAAAAAAATACATAAAAATTAGGTTCATAGTGTGGCAGTTGCACCTCATGTTGCGAGGTGATGGAAGTCGGAGCGGATGAGATAGAAGTTCTGCGAGTTCGCCGACGGTTCCGGACTTTCGACCCGTCATGCAGAAACGGGAATCCATGTGTGTTGTGACAATGGAGCATTGTTCTGTTGAAAGGTCGCCGGTTCATCACATGACGGGGCAAAGCAAACATTCGAACATTAGGCTGTAACATTTGAATCGACATTTGTGGAAAGGTTACCCACATGCTCGAGCGATGTAACGGCCTGGTTGTGTCCGCGTACCGACTGCTGGCACCAGGGCGTCAATCCCGCAACTGATCAAATAACCCTTTAAAGAACAGTCAATCAAAGACTCTCCACTACCCACAACATATTTCTTTGCGTTCCGGATGATTCTAGCGACAAACATAAATTATTTCCCTAAACAGTATCAACTAGTTGGTCTTCGTAATGCAGACGCAATGTGCCTCCTTGTGGGTGGAAATTTTTAAATATTGTTTAGATTAGTTCCAAATTTCAAAGCTTAATCCAGTGAAAACAGAATAGCGTATTTTTACAACAACAAGTACTGTGTCACACTGCCGCAAGCACTTGATTGTACTTCAGGGGTAAATTTTAAATAACAAACGAGGCTAGCTCAAAACATTCAGTGCATGCCTGGTGTGCACTTTCCCTTAAATAAATGATTCACGAATTATTTTACAAATAGATAAAAGAACAGTGCCAGCGTGTGTGTGCGTGTGCGTGTGTGTGTGTGTGGGGGGGGGGGGACAGTTGAAGTTAGGATTGCCTCCCATTGAGCTGATGACGACACTCCCCTGACTGCTGGCAGAAAGCCAGCTGAAGCCGACTCCAGGAACAACACACTCTCAGGATATAATTAACCATTTCGCCCCACACTTTCCAAGCACTGACACAGGCCTGAGAACCAAACGGTATTGTTCTAAGGATTGAGACTGGAAAAGAAAAGGCCTACATGGTGTTTAGAGAGGAAAACTTTATGTCTACTGTTAGTCAGTCAGCATTGATAAAAAATGAATTTCTGCTGCAGCGCTACGTTCTGAACAAAAACAAGATAAAACAAAAACAATAACACTAATCCTAGATATGAAGAAGTAAAAATGCTGGGAACTGCTTATTGGGCGTTCTTGATAAAATAAGACAGAATCGCGCATATGCAGAAGATATTCGCTTGTCCGTCGGTTACCAATATCTGCGGCTAAGCCGTGATTCGGTACAAGTGTTCTTTAAAACAAAAGGTTTTAGAGCAAGTATGATTTTCATGAAAATCGGTGTAATTAAAACCCATCATTTACTTTTTTTTTTACTGTGACGCAACAGCCCAACACGGGCTTAGGGCGCCTCATTGTTGAGGATTCCAGATCACACACAATTAGACACACCATACCCGGTAGTACTCCTCTGGACGAGTGATCAGCCGGTCGTAAAGGCCGCTTCCTACACGACACTCAACACACACACAAAACAGGCGAACAGCCATACTGTCAGCTGGATTGGAACCCGCGGTCCAAGAACGGCTTCAGACCAACGCCTTAGACCGCAAGGCCACCGTGTGATCGGCCTTCTTTTACTTATGGACGTAAATTAATTCCCCCCGCCCCGTATTCTAAATTTTCTTCTCCAATTTCTGTACCAGAGAGGTCCACAAAAATCTGTTCAGTATCAAGACATTGGTGTGGAACTTGGCGCAGGAAGGGTCGTATTATTCAAGAACGTAAACGAAGTTATATTTACGTGTACACAGTTAACCGTGTGACAGGATGTAAAGAAAGCCTTGGTGAAGGCTGTTTACTGTGTCACGGAGTACCCAATTTGCATTCTTTGATACTCGAATAAAGGTAGATCAACTTGATGACACTTGCTTTATTATGTCAATTTACTGCTCAACATGTTTCGGATGTTAATACATCCATCTTCAGGAGCTTGCGACTACTTATCGCGTTATTGTGTAGGCTGTATTGCGCTGACTTGAGGTGTGTTGGTGTTATGTAGCGGGATTGGCTGTTGGTGATGTGGTATCCGAGTGCAGGCTGAACCATGTTGAGCAGTAAATTGACATAATAAAGCAAGTGTCATCAAGTTGGTCTACCTTTATTCAAATATCAATATGATGCACGGTCCAATACGAATAAGATTCTTGGATACTCCTTTTCCAGGTGACGTTTCCTGTGACCTGACAGTGCTGAAACTTGTACAGTGTGAGCGCATTCCGACGTGAGGGCCGAGACAGACCATAAAGCAGAAGAGACTTGCCGAAGTTTAGACAAGATTAGGCCAGGGCTTTGCCATGCTGCTACAGCACACACCATAACTTGTTAATATTGCGATACTAAGGCTCCATAACCAGCTGTCGGTGCTACGCTTTATAAATGCGCTATCAAGTAAACGGAATTGCCGAACTCATGGCGGGCATAATCCGCCCGTAACAAGCAGTAGTGGCGAATTTCAGCACGATTTACATCTATTTAAAACTGTTTAATAACACTTGATGCTATAAGAGATCTTCTCTGTACTTCGTGGAAAAGCCACGTAACAGTATACAGAAGACTCTTCAGAAGTTGTGGCTGTGCAAGCAGAACTGCTGCTCAGGAAAGGGAGTTGTCGTGCCGTAAGGTTTACTGCTGTTACCGTGTTTTTGTGCATGTGCTACAGAAACTCATAAACATAATCTACGAATAATCGGTTCACGAGCTAAGATTCACCAGTCCACATTTGCCTACAGTAGATCACAGCAGGTCTGACCTGAATAATTTCTGTGAAGGTGAAGTTCATCCTACAACAGACCACGAAGGCCCAGAGGGGGATTAGAGATATAGCCCTACTCTTTCTTTAACCTCGGAACTAGATGGGGCGGGTGGTCAACGCCACGGCCGCTGTACCCCCGGGCTCTGTACCCATTGTATAGGAGGCTGGGTGGGCCCCAGGGCCGATGTGGACGGGTGCGGAAAATCTCGCCCCCACCGGGATTCAATCCCCGGACCGTCCAACCCGTACGAGTCGTTACACCGACTGAGCTATCCCGGCCCCACGAATAGTCCCTGTACGTGAACCAATCGCACCACGCTTTAAGACGCTAAATATTTAATACACCGTAATCATGAAGACGAATAAGACCGATTATTAAAGTAATTCCGTAAGGCCACCTGTCGTGAATCATATCTCCCTTTTCGGAAGCCCACCTGTCGTGAATCGAATTGTCTTTTGTATATGCTACGGGATATGCGACAAGAAACGAGAATTTATCGCCTCGCAATGAAGGGTTCTGCACACCAATCATCCGAGTGACCACGCCCTAAACAAGTGGGCCAGCCAGAGGTCGGATGCCGTGTCAAAGGGCAGTTTGATTCAGGACATACAAGGGGTGGGACACCTGGTAGTAGCGGTTAGTATGGGAAGTTGTCACGGAAGTGATTGTGATTTGCACACCGCGGTATAATTAAAGCTAACAGGTGTTTAGCTTCTTTCTTTGCACTCAGGAGATATACCACATTCGCTGCAGTCGTTTCACAGTTGCTGTTAGTCATGACTCCCGCCACGGCATACTGAATCCTCGCGACGTGCTGCTTTTCACGGTCGAGATAAGCTCACCCCCATGTCTAAGCACACAGCTACTTCTTGAGTTTTTGGTCGATCATCCGCCAAGAAAGACTTTGCTCTTCAGAGTGAGTCGCTTAGCTACTGAGTCACTCAGATCTTTCAGTCAGTCTGGACACAGGGCTGTACAAATGTGACGCAGGCGTGGACAGTAAGACTGAAAACCACCACGTGTTCACAATCTTGGCAGCAGATGAAATTACTTTCACGCTCTGGCCGTCTTAATTTCATACGTAAATCCATTATGCCAATTCAATTGGAGGTGAACGAATTTCTGGAGCAGAAGACGAAGAACTGAAAGGTGATTTCCCACTTTGGAACCCATCAAAAACTGTCGTTACTATTTCATGCTTATTAACACTACTAATTAATCAATTAAAATTATTTTTAGGCATCGTGTTGCGATAATTGTAACGAAGGTTTCTTTCTTTCATTGTTTCTCAGTCTGATCTCTTCTGCCTACCCACATTAGATGTATTGGGTTACTGTAGCACCTGATCACACTTAATGACAAACACGCACTCGGTAGGACTCCTCTGTACGGGGGATCGGCCCGTCGCATAGACCACCTGATAACACACAAAATTCACAGTATACAAACATCATGCCCCTGGCGGGATTCGAACCCGAAATCCCAAAAAGTGAGCTGCCGCAGACCCACGCCTTAGACAGCAAGGACACTGGGACCGACACGAAGATATCAATAATAAAAACAATAAAACTATTTTTAATGTCGGCTCACTTTGATTACCCTTGCGGCCGGAACATGTTGCATGTTTGAACAGCCACGATATACAGTGTTGTGTTGTGTTGTGTTGTGTTGTGTCGTGTTGTGTTGTGTTGTGTTGTGACGGTTCATATAAAGCCTAATTAATTTGTATACTTCACAGCTTGCCAATAAAAAAATAATAGACAAGAGCTTATTAAAGTACAACATATTACTCCTAAAACATACAGGTAAATGAAATAAACAACATATATCAATTAAATATTAATCGACCTCAGGTGTAAACCAAATAAGAGGACTTCATAAATTTATACTGTGATTGAGGTACCTACAGGTAGCTGCAGTGAAAAACACACACACTGCCTCTAGAAAAACAGTTAAGTCCCTGTTTTAACTTGGCAGGCAGATCAACACGAATACCAGGATCTAGCAGTATCTACAGGGCAAAGAGCATGTACTGTATCCCTAGGGCGGTCAGAATAATCCCCGGTTGTACCAACTGTCGCTGTCGAGAGAAGTGTCGTAACGTAATAATAGCAATAATAAGTAACCAATGATTTCCCACAAGCGATTGCCCTCTGGAGTAAATTCAGTACAGGAAGAGCAGAGTGCAGAACACGTGGCGTTACGGACACGGCCTGCTGGGAGCACGCGCCACCAAGAGCAAGTGTTCCGCGTGTCTGTCCACAGGTGGTGGTAACAACATTAATTTAACACTACGTCAGTTAAAGTTACAGGCCTCTGCTGCATCTCAAATCCATTATATTCGTCGCTTCCTTTAAGAAATTGACTTCCTGGCGAATTGCATTCATCATTTCTCCAGACCTAATTAACTGTTGCTTGTTTCTTTCATTTTGTAATGGCGCGACAGCCACTAGTGGGCCAGGGCCTCCTTATTGTCGAGGTTTCACGATCATAGACTCCTCTGGACGAGTGACCACCGTCGCAGAGACCTCTACCTGACCATACATTACATTCACAACAGACAGACACCCATTCCCCCGACAGGACTCGAACCCACAACCCCAGCAAGCGAGCAGCCGCAGATCCACACCTGACGCCGCGCGGCCACCGGGACCGGATTGTTTGTTCCTTTTTTTTTTGTGGCGCTGCGGCCCAACGCGGGCCATGGCCTCTTCATTCTTGAGGTTTCTAGATCACACACAACGACCATCACAGTCGGTAGGACTTCTCTAGATGAGTGATCAGCCCGTCGCAGAGACCTCTACCTGACAACACACAACACTCAACACAGACATCCATCCCCCGGCGGGATTCGAACCCACAATCTCAGCAAGAGAGCAGCCGTAGATCGCGCGGCCACTGAGATCGGCTGTTTCATATAATTAACTCCATAGAAGAAGTGGATCCTTCTGGGAAGCTGATAGTTGCTGCTGACAAATCGTAATGTAGTAATTAACTACGTGGTGTATGATCCCTCTGGGAAGCTGACAGTTGTTGCTAACTGAAAGTAGTCCTTTATCAGTTCCGTACAAATATTTCTTGTTCAGAAGGTTACAGTTTTCACCTATTCAAGGAACTACCAGCGATTTATGCAGCCCAGGTTGGGTTGAGGTTGTTACGCTTTTCACAGCAGCCCTTATGCTGAGGATTTTGAAACACAGGTTTTGTGAGGCTGTGAGGTGGACCCGTTTGTCCACTTCTCATGGTCACATTGTTTGTGCTTCAGATGTCTGGTGGTCTGATGTATATTTGAGAGGTTAAATCTAGTATTCTCATATACCTATATCTTTCATTATTTATTAGGAAAGTTAACCCTTTAAAGCACATCTGTTAGCATATGTACCAAACACCTTAACGTCCAAAACAGTGCATTTTCCTCGCGTCGTATTCATGTTTTTCCTACGATTCTCAGAATAAACAGCGATTATTTCTCTAAATCTTATTAAGTGGTGTGTCTTTACAACTCAGAAGCAGTGTTCCTGGTAAGACAGGAACTAAATTCTTACATAAGCTATATTTCAGATGAATTTGATGTTTCATATGTCTACAGGATGGTTATTAATTTCTGGAAAGTCTGTGGAACGAAACCTTCGTGGAATATTTCACAATCTTTACACAGACCAACACCGTTGGTGTGATTCCATAATGTGTATCTACATTTTCAGCCACACACAACACACTCCTTGCGATAGTTCAGTGTCTGGCTGCTAGTTTAGACCTCGTACATCGGTCACCACCAGGGCAATTATACAAGATCAAGAATATAAACAGAAACTAAGCATCGTGCCTTAACAAGCTGGAGATCTCCTCCCTGACGATACTTAGTTTCCGATAATATTTATGTTCTTGTATAATTGCCCTGATCATGACCGATATACGAGGTCGAAACAATAGCCTATCGCAAGGAGTGTGTTGTGTGTGGCTAAATGTAGATACGCATGATGGATATTTCAGAGTTGGATAACTAGAGCAGCTTTTAGCCTGGAAGAACTGAAGAAATTGTCTGAAGGACTCAAAACAAGGACACCACCAAGTCTATTTCAAAACAGCTGCACCTTCCAGATACGAACCACGTGTGCCAGCCACTCAGTAGCGACACTTTGCAATATGACACTGGCTATAGTCACAGCCATTTGTCGCGATAGATCGCATCGTTCTGACGATGTCAGGAAGTTGAATTGCCAGTGTGACAATTATAACCCCTTCCCCGTACACTCTTTGACACATTCGTGACAAAATTCTATAATACTGAACACACCCTCTGATTTTTACGAGCATAAACTTTCCACTGTCGGATACAAATCGCAACTGAATTTAACACAAGTTTCTCCCCATGAGGTAAATTCTATCTTATAATAAAGATCTTATCGTCATTTTAATCGTTGCGTTTTCGTCATCTGATGACTGAAATGCAAGTCTACGTGTAATTATTTGACATTTTGTAGTTGGCTACACTGCTGTCGTGTCATGAGGCTTTCCGTAAATTATTAACAGTAGTAATGGTAATTCGGAAAGACGTTTTGTTGTGACGCTGAAATTATATGCCTCTGCCATCTAGCGATGAGCTCCCTAACTACGTACAGTGTGTTTCCCTATTTGGACAAGACCGCAGTTCTCAGCTGGTCAAAACATTCCGAGCCTTGTATGAAGCTGGAAAGTTCATTGCCGTGAGAACATAATTCCGTAAATATACGTCACCCTTAGGCAGCTGAGGCTGATTGTAAGCTGTATTTCTCAAAATTCCACTTTAATAGTAAGTTGGTATCTATGCCTCTACGCGGTCCCTACTTTTGAAGTTTCACAAGCAAAATTTTTTATGTATGCTTTCTTCTGGGTAATTCTCCGGCGTCTGAATTTTGTGTGCCAACGTTTCGGAACACTCTTGTCTGTTCCATCTTCATAGGCGGGTAGGTATGAGGCGGATAGGTATGAAGAATTCTTCATACCTACCCGCCTATGAAGATGGAACAGACAAGAGTGTTCCGAAACGTTGGAATACAAAATTAAAACGCCGGGGAATTACCCAGAAGAAAGCATACAACATTCAGAACACGGCGAAAGTTTGAAATCAAGAAAAGTTTTGTATGTTTTTCACCTTTGTCCGTATATAACACATGTCTCGCACATCTCTCTCGACCGTTGAATTTCAAAACAAACATAACAGAAATAATAATTTTCCATAAAAAAAATTTCAGTGTCTTTTAACAGTCTAGAACACACACAATCGCCATGTATATAAACTGGCTAATTTCTTATTCCTTCTCCACAAAACAGACGCAGACAATGTCTACGTAACACGTCTTTCTCAAAATGAACTTGATATTCCTTACAAAAATGACGTCACATAAAACGTATAGAGAATTAATATGTGTAAATATCCATTTTACCCCTTTTAATGGCGAAGCTGATTTAAGTCACATGTGTAAAAATTCCTTTATTACTCCCCCCAAAAAAACACACCACATAAATTACAAACCTTCCTCGAGTGATGACTTACAGGAAATCCGTCGCTGAGATCTTCGTTCTTCCGGGATTTTACGCAGCGTGGAACGGTAGTTTCTTGCCGACGTTTCGGGACAAACTTTCTGTCCAAAATTCAAGTATCAAGGGCCCCAGAAGATCGCAGATCTCATTCACACCGCATCGGAAGCCCCCAAATCACGCAAAATTATTTTTTTTGTCACGAACCGGCTGAAACTAACACCCGCTCTGCGTCAGCTCAACTTCGCTTTCTTTAATAATAAACTTCAAACCGTGAAATGACTGTTATTTTCCACCGAAGGGTCATTTATGTGTTTCTTATCATCCGAAACGTCACATGACGACTTTTCCCCCTAAATTTGGCCTTTCTACTGCAGATGAGATGTGTTCGTTGCGGTAGGGACGGGAATTTTATATATCGTTCAGACTAACTTCTGTTTACAAATGTTTCAATTAACACTCTTCCACGAGACCAACCTGTTGGACTGGCATGCGAAAAACTCCACACAACAGTTCCGCGTCTTTATAAACTGGGCTATACAAACGTCTAAAAGTTTCACTTACGTGACGAATGAAAGTTCTGCGCGAGGAAAGGTTACTACGTAATTTTATTGTTCTCCTCTTAATCTGTTCTCATTAATGCGACAATTACTAGGTTGGGGAAAGGCGGATTAATATTGCGGCTTCTTGCGTTGTCGCGTCTAGGTGATCAAGCAATACAGTGCTGCGACCTGCCGGTATATTTCGACACTAGTCACTTGACAATGATCACCGACAATAACCATTGTTACAGGAGGGATATCACACGCTTTACGAGCCATCTAGCGGGATAGCAATCAAGTTTACCCCCGTGACAAAAAAAAAAGACAGGAAAAAAAAAAGGAAGAGTTGAGATAAAATACGATACGTGGTTTTCGCCTCTGGGATACAACGGGTGGAAATGGCGGCAATAAAAAGGCAAAGCAATATCATTGGCGCGTAATGGCTCCTTCTACCTATATGGAAGCCTTGCTATACCATTAATCCGACCATAAAGTATGCCAGTGCTGCCATACAGTGGCAGGGGCTCAACTATCTCTGTGTGCCTGATCATCATTAAGCTGGTGTGGCATGCGTTCACATAATGACTTCGTTACATGGAGCAGTAGGAACGAACCTAACGCGAAATGGCCTTACAATAATTAAACGTTAATGTTGTAGACTTAAACATAACGTATTCAAACACTTGATGATAATTTCGCACGTGTTTATGATGTAGGCCATTATACGTAAACAGAAGGAAACTCCCCCTGTAAACCATTATAATTAGTATTTGACAAGGTTACACTTTTATGCTGTTGATATTTACGGTTAGAACAGCGGTACGGAAATTATGTCGATCCTACGGGCTAAGTCTTTTATGTATATTTCGTGTGAATCATACATAAATATTAAGTTCATATTTTATAATACTCACACTGCATCTTGTATTATGTTTAACCAACAAAAGCACAGACTATGTGTTAATACTTATTTATTTATTAAATGCTTTTTTTTGCATATGTTCGTTAAACATAATAGTAACTTTACGAAATTCGCGGTACATTCAGTATCAAGACACTGCATCTTCTTTATCGACCAAACTAATATTCCAGTTTATGGAAATATTAGCTGTTTATTATGATCGTCATAAAATAAACAAATACAGTGTGCGGGGGGAAAAAACAGAGGTTCGTTGATGTGAAAGCAGGTGATACACTAACCGCTGTGCAGGAACTGCCCAAAAAAAAAACGATAGAAGATGCGTCAAAGTGACGCAATATTTCTACAAACCCAGGTAAACTAATCTGAATTATAACCAGAGAGGCCGTATTCAAGAAGCGACTGCTGTTACAAGCAAAAGCTGCTGACAAAAATCAAGTGAATAGCGCAGTCGGACACGCACATGTATGCACAATAGTTGCCATTAGCTGGTAGTGTCGTGTTGCTACACAGCGGGATACTTGGAGCTACGGTAAGCACGTGACAACGCGCGGGGGAGCCATGTTGTGTCTAAGCAATAATTGGTCGCAGATTGTGTCCATTAGCTGCGACCACTATACTCAATTATGACAAAGCAGGGGGCAATTCAATTGCGACGTATTTTCTACAGGAAAAAAAAAATCATTGTTTGCATCGGTTGAACAAAATATTTTTTATAACATTTTCCACTGAAGAAAAAGTGGTGCAGACGTAGTAATTCGTGACGGAGAACCCGCTAGTTCCGAGAAACAAATTCCTTGAGAAGGTAATGACAGTTCAGCAAGACCCATTCAAGAAATCCCCAGCCTTATATGGTAAATTCGACAATTCATTACCGGTTCCACAGCTCCTCGATACGAAGTCACTGCATATAGAAATTCAGGACCCATTTCTTACATAATTTTACTCGGGTAAATCCTAGTATTATATGCATACATGTGCCACTTGGCGTAACTTTCAAAACTTCTGCATCTTGCTTGCACAGTGTATTATTGTGTTTTACATACTTCTCATAATGTATGATAGGCCCAAACCGCACGAACAGACTGGTCTTTGTAATGGAGATGGAGTTTGTTCTCTGTGACGCTGGAATACAATTGTTACATGTAAACTAAACTAATTTAACTCTTAAATCTGTATTTTAAATTGTTAGCACGTTAACAGTAAACATGTTCAAACAATATTTATCTAAGTATTTAACCAACTTGATGCACAAAATTTGTTTCACAATAAGTTCATCATCAGGAGGTCAAAATTGTATTACACAGCCTCCGTGTAATACAATTTTGACCTCCTGATGATGAGCACATGTGCTCGAAACATGTAGAGGCATGATATAAAACTTACTGTGAAGCAAATTTTGTGCATCATGTTGGTTAAATACTGAGATAAATATACTGAGATGCAGCACGGTCAGCAAAACGTAAAAAATGTTCAAACAAGACAGGCAGTGTCAGTGAAACGTATCATTGAGGAGCGATTGTGCAACCATTGTTGAAGTGGAAAAACAATAAGTATTACATATTGTGAGTGAGTGTTTGTAGCCTTAGATATCCAGCATGCATATTGTCATCTGCGCCCTGTCCGGCTCTACAATACTTTTCCACATTGTCTCACAAAAGGGCACGATCTTAAAAAAAATCACAAAATGTTTATTTTTATCTTGTCTCCAACTTTCGTCCGAAAAATTTTCATTCTATGGAGAATTAAACAAGATGTGATGAAATATGTATATCGGTTTTCACGTAAAGTACCCGTTATTCTTGTCAGATTTTAATGAAACTTGAATTTTCTCAACAGACTTTCGAAAAATAAGCAAATATCACCTTTCAAGAAACTCCTTTCAGTAGGAGCCGAGTTCTTCCGTGCGGACAGAGAGTCAGACGGGAAGACAGATGACGAAGCTTTTTTTCGCAAGTTTGCGAACGCGCCTAAAAACCTCAAGGGATTTTGACCTCCCGTTTTTGAATCTGGTGGCTAGTAGTCAGTATGTATTATGAATTAATGTCACAGACCGGCAACATTTTATACAACTGGCTGAATAAGTGTTCCACATAACGGTATCTGAGCTTCAGTAATTGTTCCGACGCCACAGGAGTTCATTTGTATTAAATAATTCATAATGAAAATAGAGTAGAATGTGTTTCCGTTTTACTTTCCTATGATTAAATCAACGAAAGAAGATTTGCTAGTCATACCTAATGATAATATGAAACGCAGTTTGTGCAAATAGAAGTTGAAGCTAACATTGCCAGATAGGCTGGATGATTAATGTGTTTCTATACTGATGCATCTTTCCAGATGAGGAAAAAAACATAACAAAGGCATGGATTCTCCTCTTCCGGAATACCCTAGCAGGCTAGCTAGCTAGCTAGCTAGATGGAGTAGTTTTCGATTTCATTATTTCATTGGATGTCCATCCACGAAGAAATTAATCACACGAGACATGACAACACAGCACAAAAAAGGAAGAAAAAGAAAACAGTCCACGGGCGCTTGTTTGTTGCGTGGGCGGATTTTGTTTCATCAAGAGATGGCCCCCGACACGTGGCCGTGGAAAGGGCAACGAGATTAGAAGCTTTTATAAGTGTTCTCACACTGTGGTCCACGAGACGGGGCAAGGGAATCCGAAATTAATTTTGTAAAGATCTGACTACATTCAGCTCCCTTAAGAATGAGAGAAGATACACGGGGGGAGAGAGAGAGACAGATGGCTGACATACCAGACCGATGCCTTGGTACGCGAGTTTTGTGCATGCAATTTGGTCACGACCAGAACCATGTTAATTGGTCTGGGTATTCAGGAAAATTTCTATCAATTCACGCTAGATCGAAGTTTTTTTCGGGCAACGATGCACGACATGAAACACACACCATTCCGCCGTAAAGGGTGGGGGGAGGGGAGTTGGATGGGTGTAAGTGAGCATTAGCTTCCTGAGATATTGGAACATAGCAAAACGTCAAAAAATAGGCTTCAGGTAATGGTAGTCGAATTTTCGTACGTGGTGTCATCTAAACTGTTTAAGGCTGAATGGTCTAGGAAAAGGAAGAAATTGATCTCTTCTCCAGACTGTCTGTGAGGCCAGCCAGCCACCTGTCCACTGGTCATCAGAAACTTGTTCACCGGGACAAAGACCGGAGGCTTGTAACTGACCAGTCGCCTCCATCTATTACTGAAGTTAAGAATGAGGGAAGCTATGCCTCCATTCCTCATTACGACTCCATGGCGTGCACTGAGCCAGGTTTATTTTTACCCTTATGGTTCGATGGTTGCAAACAGCGAGTGACGTGAGATTTTGATTCTGAGATATCAAACGATAATTTCCTCAGATTCGGGCTGTAGTTTCCGTGCGAATTCCAGTAAAGCTACACGTTGTCTGTAGCCTGTGAACACTGTGTGTTACCTCCTGTTGTGAATAAGATCTACTAGTACCAACCGCAAGCTGAATAATCATATGAATATGTAAGACAATCTGGCGTTTACCATTCCCTGTGTTCCTGTTGCGCAGCATTAATGTGGAAATGTTTAATTGTTTATTAATGGGTAACAGTATTTTGAATAAACCATTTTCTGTCAACATATTTCCACTGTAACACAATTTAAATTTCTGAGAACCATACATTCACCTGTTTGAAGATGGCAATATATATTTCAATACAAGATCAACAACAAATCCTCATTGTTTAAAAAATAACCAACACGATGTCACTTGTGGACTATCCTTTATTTTCATGGGTAGTCGTCATTCATTCTCTACATGTTTCGAGCTTTAGAAGAACGGGAGGGCTACAGCAAAGATTATACACTATACCAGAGGCTGACTGTACAGGAAAAATGATCTCCTGATGATGAGCTTCCC
>Ga0123354_10004230_pt1 | contig 20253 bp, 12 predicted proteins | sample TergutLab28metaG_2_FD_97872 | JGI IMG/M metagenome (GOLD analysis project Ga0123354, IMG submission 97872) | Labiotermes labralis P4 segment gut microbial communities from Petit-Saut dam, French Guiana - Lab288 P4 | ecosystem: Host-associated > Arthropoda: Insects > Digestive system > Gut ...
CGGTCAAAAAACCCCCCCCCCCCCCAAAAGTATATTTCTTAGTAGTTCTGTACAAATGTTACGGGAAGACATACAGCTTCCAATTTGAGGACAATTTTCTCCGAAATGTTGGTACCCACATACCACGTTACAAGTGTTCTAACCCAGTAGAGAAGATTAAAAGTCTTCTCCGCTACGCTACGAGAAAGTCAAACCTCCTATGATTTCCTTAATTTCTTACTTTACATAACCTCTAAACCAGTGAAGCCTCTGCGCTAACACGTCGATATCAGTGCACAGTAATTTCATATTAACGTATGATTAAATAAGTTTGGAGCTGGACTCCCTGGAAGGGACAACATTCTGTGAATAAATCAGAGCACAGTGACAATCTGGCGGAATTTATATTCCCTTACACACACAAAGCTTAATCATCCTAGCTTGCGCGGTCTAAATTTTAATTACAGATTCCTATTCCTGATTTCGTGCCGATCGCAGCGACTACGCGGTCTAAGACGTAGGCCTGCGGCCGCTCGATTGGAGGGATGGCGGTTTCGAGTTTCGGCGGTGGAATGGATGTATCTTGTGAGTGTTGTGTGTGTTGTCAGGCACAGATCTCTGCGAAGGGGCCGATCGCCCATCCAGAGGAGTCCTACTGAGTGTCGTGTTTCTGTGTGTGATCTTGAAGCCTCGGCAATGAGGAGCCCCTGGCCCACTAGCGACTGTTGCACCATGAAAATAGTATCCCTGATTTCGCGAGAATACAGAATCTCTTTCGGAAGGAACTGGTTCTTTTCCAGTGCTGGCTAAGCGATGGTTTCTTCTTGCTTTGTAGCCACGAATCTAAATACATAAAATATCTGAGCCTAAAGCGAGTGCATTTCTTTCCAGCGCTCTTCACGTCTTTCTCAATTTCCTACTTAATTTAAATTATTTAACATTTCATTAGGCATGACAAAGAAGCTTTTATTCACAAAGTGTCACATCCAAAGGAATTAAAAAAAAAACGTTATCACTCTGGAAATGAATCACGAATTTTTAGGCGCGTTAGCGAAATTGCGAAAAGTGACTATTAGCTTCGTCACGTCTGTAGGTCCGTCCGTCTGTCCGCATGGAACAACTCGGCTGTCACTGGACGGATTTTCATGAAATTTGACGTTTCATTATTTTTCGAAAAACCATTGAGAATATTAAAGTTTCACTAAAATCTGACAGGAATAAAGGGTATTTTACATGAAAACAAATACAAATTTTTGATCATCTCTCGCTCAATTCTTCTTAGAATGACAAATGTTTTAGAAAACTTGCAGAGAAAATCGAAACACACATTTCATGTTTAATAACTTTCTCTTCGAAAATCGTGCCTTGATGAGAAAATGTCAAAAAAAAATATTGTAGAGCGGGGCAGGCCACACAGGTGACAATTTGGCGCATGTGCATTTCAAGCTAGATAACTGGGGCTACAAACACACACTCAGAATATGTAACATTTACTGTTTTTCCACTGCAACAATGGTTGCAAGAAAGCGCCTCAATGTTACATTATATGTACATTGCCTCTCTTGTCTAATATACACGTGTCGACAATAAAACCAAATGCTCTCAGGTGTAAAAACATACATTTGTGTTTTATTGCCTTTTCATTCATTTTTGTGATCAGTGGTATTGTTATGGTATGAAATGGGTTTCCAGGAACGAAATCCCCTATTTATGATACTGCGCTTATAAGAAATAAGGATTTGAATTACGACGGTTCGCTTCGCGACCCTCTTCCAGGAACCATTCAGATCGCAGGTGCGTGGACCGCCTGTTCACTATAAGCGTTACTACAACTGATAGCCTGCTAGAATTTTGGTCGCATCTTCTACGAACACACATAAGTTAGTCATGTCTGCAGTAGTGCATAAATTACCACTTTTTTCAGTAGAGTAAAATGTTTTACACAGAAATACAGCGATTCACGAATGTTTCGCTTTTCTGGCACTTACTACTAGCGAGCCGGTATGGGTCTGGTCCTTCCGGAATATAAAAGCGGAATAAAAGCAAACCGTTAATCGTTGTTAAAAGAAGTGCCAGGGTTCCGATCCTACAGCAAGAATGTTGCCGTGGCAACGCGCAGTGGAGCAACGTAATATGCCCTTTGCTAACAACTTGTGCTGGCGCTTCTCTGCTGTTGTGATGAACAAGTGTGAGGAATATTGTAGCAGACATTTCTTGGTTCTGCCTGCCTGTAGTAGAGTGTAGTATAAGACGGAAACGAGACAGGAACTAATAAAAGAAGGGTATAAAAAGGAATTAAGAAAGAAAGAAAGAAAGAAAGAAAAAGAAAACAAATGAAGGAACAAGATACTAATCGATATACTGTTCTGTTATCAACAGTCAAGCCTTCTTGCTCTAAACTCCGGTGAGTGGCCGCAGAGTTGTGGCTACGCACATTTCTACCCTATTGCAGCTAACCACACTCTGCGGCAATGAGGGGTCATACCCTTCCGGTTCGCTGCTGATTTGATATGAGGCTCAGGTCATGAAAATGCTATAAGGCATATTACAACCGACTGTGCACCTAACAGGACTGGGAAATACATCGATCGAATGCATCGCTGTAAGACCACTAGGCCTTCAAAAAACGCGCAGGAATATTTTTGAACAGGTTAACACTGCAGTAACAGAACCGTTACAAATCATTTCAGCTAGACCACGGAAGATTTTTACTTATTTAGTATTTCTTCATTTCAAAGTGGCTTAAGTTGTAACGGATGTTTATTTAGAAAACTGTCTTCGTTTCACACACGCGCGCGCGCGCGCACGCACACAGATGCACACACACACGCGCGCGCGCAAAGGATGTCCGGAAGATGGATACAGAAAAATGAAACTTATATATCGAAATATTTCACTGTGCAGACATTTGGTAGACAACATTAAAAAGGAAAACTCAAGTTTTTCTTCTTACTACTACCTATGTTAATCGTACAATATAAACAAACAAAATGCACATTTGTTAAACTAATATTTTAATTTTTACGATGCCTTCTACATGTTTCGAACCCGAGGGTTCGTCTTCAGGAAGACGGTTGAGCGTACAGGCATGGTATAACTTTATGTTTTGTTGACCGTGCATCTCGTTACAATCTTTGTATTTAACCACCTTGACGCACAATTCTTTTCATGTATAGTTTATTTCTATTCTCTGCGTGTTTCGGACGGCTACGTGTCCACCAACAGGGGAATTAATTGTATCAATACGACATCTGGTATATGTCACTCTGAAAACAAGTGAATAGTCTAAAATTACAAAAGTTATGCCTTAAAATGAATGGTATTGCTTATAGATGTTGCTAAAATGTTGATAAAATTCTTATGTAAGTGATATTATTAGTGTGACTTGTTATGGTTTGTATGATTGCACTGTTTGGTGTCTTTTGAAGCTTAATGGGCGTGTTTATGTTTGTCATGTAGAGGTCATTATTGAAAGTTTATTTAAAATTCTTTAAAATTATCTTTAAATTTACCTGGATATATTAATAAGAAAAGATATGGTACAGTTTGTTACAAGCAAGGGTATCAAGGGTATAAGCAGTCTTGTAGGTGGAAGAGTGTTTTCGGTTCCTACGTTAAGCATACTTTAATGTGGGCTGGCCTAGTGGCTAGAAAATTATCCATACGGTATTCGAATTCTGACCACACTTTTTGAAGCATGTTGGTTACCGTAACTACAACGACCCTCATGTGGATTTTAAAAAGGTGGAGAATTTTTTTAAATTGTAGGCGAAGTTGTTTACAAACGCCGATTCAAAAAATAATTTAGTGGTGTTAAGTCTGGTGACACAGGAGGCCAGACGTTTGGCGCTCCTCTCCCGATCGATCCACCAAGCACCGTATAACTAAGGTTAAACATTGCGTATGCGTCTCTGCTGTTGCTGCCACGTGAACATAGCTGATTGTTTCAGTGCACAGATCTGTCTTCATACACATCGTCAGCTTCACTGCCAATCATCTAATGCGTACACTGATCGCAATGAAATCAACACTGCGGCTATAGAAGAGAACGCTTATTGGAATAATTCACTGAAAAAATGAGGCGAAATATATCACTTTCTCTAGTGTCTAAGACATATAATAATTAAATTAAAGCGCGCAGAACATGAAACATGATCAGCTGTGATCATTTGCCTCAGGAGCAGCTACATCTCCAATTAAACTGCCCAGATACACGGTCTACGCAAGTCACATAGACCGCAGTAGTGTAGCTTATATCTCTTAGATAGCCATTGCTGACATTAACCCGAAGGTTTTACCTCGTTCTCACACAATTCGCTACTCCTTAACCAGTGTCACGTAGGTTAAATTCTGCCTATGTCTTCCTTATGGTCTTTTCCTAACAAAATTTCGTGTGCGTGTGTATTATACATCTTTCGCATCCCAAATCCCAAATTAAAATTCCCATTTATTTAGCTCCCATATGACATATGGCACTTCGAGGATTGCTACATAACAAGCAGCTTTAAAAGTATAAATTTTTGTTACAGGTCTGGTCTTGAAAAAACACTCAGTGTTATTCACGTATCTAGGTCTACGTAACCTGAACAGGCTCGTCTCTCGAGGTTTTATAACTACAATTTTTTGAGTATTTCTCTTATCATTACTGCATCCTGCATGTCCAACACGTTTCATAATTTTTGGTTTGCTTGTCTTAATAATTTTTTATGGAAGCCAACATGTTATGAAGCTCCTTCTTATGTAATTGTCTCTCCTGCAGTGTAATTATTACTTCTAGCATCCTGTTTGCAATTCCCTCAATATACGTCCTACCTTCAGGCCGACACAGCAATTTTCACCCTTTATTAATCAAAGAGACAAGAGAGTGGAATCAGCACAATGGCAATCGGTACTGTTAATGGTAGAAAGTTAGGCGCGTGGCCGAGCAGAACAAATTGAGACTGTACTCTCTGATATCAGCACATGTGTGCGTACGCCTGTAGGGTTTACAACTGTAATGATCGCTGTAATAAATGACCTTTGCGCTTGTGATGGATGGGCTGTTTCCCACTGTTCTTTGCATGACGTGACTCAAATCCTGCCACTGGGAGCATAAAAATGTCGTAACCATAATTCCTCACAACTGCCTGAGGGATACGTTTCTCAATTCTAATTTCGTAAATTCACTCATGCGAAATTTAAACCTCCTGTTTTCGGTGAATATGTGACGTTCACACACAAGCTAGAAACAAATTGAAAGTTACAGCGGTACATTAGTTATGATAATTATGTAAGAACTACACTTTAAAAACTAATTATTATTGCCAGTGACTCAGCCTCAAACAGAAATGAGTACCAGACATATCTCCTGGAGGGGAGAGAGGGAGGTTAAAGGCGGTCGGAGCGTAGGGCTGACAACCGTACCTTCTTCATTTGCTATTTTTTTTAGAAATTCTGGTAGATTCAACCCCTTGGAAATTTCAGGGCCTGTCAAGGCCTGTAACGGGATAGCTTTACTTTACCAGGTGGTATCGCTATTATAAAGGAAGTAAACTCTGCACATTACGAAAAAAATATTAGTGGAATCCTACAGTCAACGTGAATATTCCTAAATGGATCTTTCCTCTTACCTTAAGTGTATTATTTAATGATTCTGTCAACTATTCCCACATATTATTTTAAAACATTGCTGATAGACAAACGACCACGTAGTAATGGTGGAATAATTATGGCAGGGAAAAAAGACGTACTTGGAAAAGAACCCACCCCAATGCCATATTGTCCACCAAAAATACAACATAAACTAACCTGGGATCAAACCTGCGACTCCGCAGTGACAGTCCGGCGAGTAAACCTCTGAACCATGAGCTGGCAACTCTATCTTCTCTATACACAAGTAGGATACAATTGTGTCTTATGACGAAAAGGAATATCATACTCTGTCAAGCCAGTTCGACACCGAACTGTTGCATCGGGCGGAGTGACATGTAACAAATTCATACACAACGCTTTTGGCCCGAGGCATCTGAACATTAAATTTAAATAAGAGCGATGGGAACCGCCGCGACTGCCAGGCAACTCATACTGCAGCTGTGTTCTGCAGGTCAACCTATACCACCAGTGTGAAGCCATAATTGACAACTTGATGCTTTATGACGAATGTTTACAAATTATACATGTTACGGTTTTGATACTACAGACGCATTTTGAATTTTATTAACCGGTACTACCAAAAGCACCGCTCTTTGTACGGTATTCTCTTTAAAAGAAATGTGTGAAAATACATGGAAAACCATGATGTAATAGGCTGGACGAGCGAGAAACCGTGATTCTATTCCCGGCAGGAACAGGTGATTTTTTTTCCAAGATTTTCCAAATCCGCCCTCCTATTGAATGGGAATCAGGGATTTTTCCTTCGGGAGAAAGTGGCCGGGTGCCTAAGTCAACCACTCACATTCTTCAAATGCTGATGTTCACAATGAGTGCATCTACAGCTCTACTCTTCCTTATAACTTTATAAGTAGAATACAGAGTATAGAGATGAAAAATAACTTCCTCTAGTTTAAACCGAAAAAACTGACTGGTGTTGCAGAGCGAGGAACCTCGTTTGTCTTAGATTGAAAAGTGTTAAGTGATGCTTAGATAGGTCTATAGTACTACATTTACATTCCAGAAGGCTCCACGCTCTTTGGGACGCGAACAATTCAAGTTTAAAAATAAAGAATATAAGAATTGCAATTCTATTCATGCTGAACCCTACAGCTTTACATGAAATTTCTATGGTTCTTCGTCTTTCTAGTCCTTGTTTCCCTAGCATCAGATTCGGTCTCTAAATAGGAAGATAAATCTTATGTTTATTGGACCGTGCATCATCTAGATAGTTGAATAAAGGCTTCAGCCTGCATCCGGATACCACACCACCCCAGCTAAACCACAACGTAACACCAACACACATCGAACCAGAGCAATACAACCCATGAAATAACTCAACAAATAAGTCGCAAGCTCCTGAGGATGAGTGTATTAACATCCGAAACATGTTGAGCAGTAAATAATTAAATAATAAAGCAAGTGACATCAAGTTGGTCTCTCTTTATTCAACTAGAAAGATAAATCTTCATCCTTTTCAGACATTATTTTCATGATTCTGAGATTACGACAAACTGCTATGAGCTTCCAAAATGCTTTTGACCTCATCAGGCAACCTGACCAACTACTTACATACTGATCGTATTTAGTTACCTTCATAATCAAAACAGCTCTAATTTCATTCAAAAAGAGCCCAAATCTTTCAAAATTGCTTGTTACAAATTGTGCAGCTAAGTTTCTGCTCTACGTCCAAATCCCTGGCTAGAGAAGGACCTCAGGTAAGATATAACAACTGCCTATTCAATATATTCACAATTAAAGTTGCAACTGCGCTGAATTAAGCATCGCACCACGAGTACGTGTGGAGGCGTTGGCGTATGGCTCCACAAATTCTTAACTTTGGTACTACATGGAACCACGTGGTCATCTTTATGCACCGACATCTGACTCGCTGAAGTAACTGGATAGAAGAATGAATGGTACTTAGACACGGCATTGACACAGCGGTGACGAGAAAAAAAATCCCTAATATTGCCGAAAAACGAATCCTTGTCATCGCAGTCGCTCTACGCTTCATGTCTGGTGTAGGGTTCACGTATTCTGGGATTTCGTGACAATTATGTTGCATCTGAACTTTAACACCAAGTTAGTTCCTCAAGTTCACCATAACACTTCACTGCGCTCTTCCTCTTTATATTCTTCGCCTTCCGCATGAAGATGCAGAACTTTACGATCCGTTCATAGGTTACCACAACTACATACTCTTTTCATTTTTTATAAAAAAAGAAGCAACCCCGTCATTAAGATAAGTGCTGTGTGGGATGTGAATCCGCTATTTGTTTTAAATGTAGACCATATTTTTAGAAACACTTCCGTCACCGCTGTCATCACTCTGATGACACAGCAGGTTCTTCTAAAACGTCGGTTCGTACCTACGAAGTTACACAACGCACCTCTCAGAAGCCCTGAGTTCACATTTGCTGCTGTGAAAACTTCCATTTGTTTTCCTTTATGCTTCTAACGACACAAAGTGAAACGTATCGCTCCTTCATACTGATATAATAATAATTTCTCCTTTTTTATCTCAATATTTAACCAACTTGATGCACAAAATTTGTTTCACAGTAAGTTTTATTTCATACCTCTACATGTTTCTAGCACATGTGCTCATTATCAGGAGGTCCTGATGATGAGCACATGTGCTCGAAACATGTAGAGGTATGAAATAAAACTTACTGTAAAACAAATTTTGTGCATCAAGTTGGTTAAATATTGAAATAAATATACTGAGATGCACGGTCAGCAAAACGTCAAAATAAATTCTCTGTTTGACGTGATTGGCTTATATGTAATTTGTTGGTGACTTAGCGGTTATGAAACTACACGTACATACATTAGACTGCGACGGACTCAGACGGAAATGTGCGTGGTCTCTTCCTAGGTTGTGTAGTGAGAGTTTTGCGGTGGCTGGGTAAAACCACGGACAGCTCATTGAAACCGATGTTCGAACAGATGTTAGTCCTTATTACGGTGCGAAATCACATGTACAGTGGATCAGTGCCAACAGGTGTCTATACGAATCTGTGTATCTGAGAGAGTAGCAGGAGCTGCAACGCTTGTTGCGTGTGGAGCGTCGCTCCGGCATAGCGATGTTATCTTTCCTCATCTAATTGCTACTCCTGTCTGTGTGTTAATAGCATATTTATGTTGTAAAGCGACAGTGCGTGCTGGAATTAGAGATTCCCTATCATTTCACTGCTCCTTGTTGCTTCTAATTACACACATTCAGACCGCGCGACATCTGCACTCACACTGCGTTTAATTCCAGTCCCCTCGTTAATTGGCTGCACAAAGGAGCTGAATTTTCGGAGAGTGGAGTCTCCATACACATCCAAAATGACGCAAAACTTTAGCTTCAGCGAACAACAAAAGGATCACAGTCGACGAATATGAAGAGTGTTTAAGATGTACGGAAACTGAAGTTTCATTGTGTACGTGAGAGGCCGCGAGGTGTAATGGTCTTGACACCTCCCTATACCGGATGCTAACAGAAATAATCTGACGATTTTTGTAACTTCTACATAAAGATAACAAAAAATAATTAATTTTCTTCGAATTATTAGTTTCGAATTTGTAATTAATTTTTAACATGATATAATGAAACCACGGTCGTGAAATAAACAGATTTCTCCTAACAAATTCGCAGCGTTGACTTCCACAACGTTTTATAAACTAGGGACGAGACTTTCTGCCTCGTGTAGCAGATGAGGAAAGGTGACAGCAGATTGTGATCCTCTTTCCTGCTGACAAGAAGCGGAAGTAAGACGAACGAGCAAGAGCGTAGGACATTAATTTCGTTCAAAATTGTATCACTTCCAGTCACGGAAAGGTGGAGACATTCATCTTCTTGTCTCCACAGCGTTAATATTCCGATGCCATAGCTGAGAAACAATTCAATAAAGACTGCCTTTTCTCTCTAAAAAAAAAAAATACGAACTTCTCCGAATGAAGAAATGAACTGTAAATTCCTTTCCTCCCAGAATGGAGCATCAATCAACTAGGATTTATGTTGTACATTAAGTAGATTGGTTTATGCCTCCGAGACAGACATATCCTATTCCTCAGAACTATAGATCTTCCTCGAATAACTCATGAACCGATCCAGGCCTGTAATTATTTATTCACGTAAGACATTTTGACGCAAGTAAACATAAGTAATTAATTAGCTGTCTTCGTAATCTAAACAACGCTGAGTTTCATCACCCATATATTTTGGTTCGGGTGGGCAGATTTGCAAATTTGTTCGTTGTGACCAAACTTAAAACTGCTTCAGTTCAAGAACAAGGTGTTCAGATAACTTGAACTTTAAATCATTACACTCTTGCACTGCAAAAATCGATTCGATGTAAGCACCGACAGTCCATTGACTTTTTTTAAACGACGTTTGCTGGCTTCAGTAAGATAAATGCTGATGCAACAGGAATTATGTCAGTCATGAATTCAAAATACGCCACGGTAGTCTTAGCAATTAACCAACTTAATGCACAAATTCTTTTTTTATAATAAGTTTATTATATGCCTCTACATGTTTCGAGCACTGTTGTGCTCATCATCAGGAGGTCAGAATTGTATTATACAGCATCTGGTATCGTCACACTCTGTAGGTGGCCGTCCGGTGCATTAAGTTGGTCAGTTTCTAAGGTTACACTGAGATACACGGTCAGCAAAATATCAAAATACGTCATGGCAAGGCACTTATAATTTATACAAGCCACATACTTTCGCCAAGCTATTGAAACCGAGAAGATTAATGTGGATCATCGTGGGATGGAATAAGACAGATTGAAACATTTCATGTGGAAAACTTTTTCAATGAGGCTTTCGGAAGATCAAAAGGAAGATAGAACAAAATTAAGGCAGACTTTAAGAACAAAGTTATTAGATTGTTTGGTCGAAATTTAATATAACTGGCGGACGAATTGTCAGATACTGCGTCAGACAGTAAGGCAGGCAGGCAGGCAGACAGAAACACGGGATATACAAGAAAACTTACACATAACGTATTGAAAATGGAACAGCAACTGATGTGTTCTGATAAGGAAAATGTCGGCATTACTTACGGACTTGCGGCGGGGTGTTAAATGAACTGTAAAGTTATCATTGTGCTAAAATGATAATCATGCCATGGAGACGTATGGGGGTGGAGGTAGGCCTATACTTGCAAGCATTTTTTAATTTTGGTTTTGGGTAGAGGGAAGATCTTCCAGTGTCACTTAAACAATGGAACTGGTGAACACTGACACATAACTGGACACAGCTGTGAGGTACAGAAAATCTCTGCCCATGCCAGGAATCGAACCTCGATTGTATGCCAATAGGTAGACACTCTCCTGACTGAGCTATCCAGGCTCCTAAAGCGGTTGGGATTTAGTGACACATTCAGGACTGCCAGGAGTTGGGCTTGTGTTGCTGGGTACTCAACAGGCTCCGTGCGTGGGATGTTCTTCCGGAAATCAGTTGAAAAGTTTGCACAGGTTTCCGACAAACAAACTGCTAAAGGTAGAAGCTGATGAAGTCGATAAAGGCTAACTCATTTTTCTCATACTGCGTCATTCTGCCAACATGAGATGTCCACACAACGATCAGAATATCATGCTACCTTGCCGCTCCTACGAATTATTGCTTTGTTCAGGCATTTCCTACGGGTCACGCAGATAAACGGATGTACTCACTGTTTTTTTTTAATTATGCCCTTTATGACGTATGGTTGTACTGCAGTCTATTGTAGCCCTAGACTGTGAAGTGAATTAAACCATCACACCTTTTTGTAAAGAAACTGATAAAAAGTAAATTACAGATAGTATTCTAATACACCGCCCGCTACCAACTTAATCAACAACCCAGAAACAAACACGTTTTACAAGCCATGTTTAATCTACACGTAAGAATTCTGTATGTGATCTGTACACAAAATATTAATTGTACCTTCCTTCTGTTGTCTTCCCACTTATGGTCACATATTTAGGCCAATAAGCCATCTCTTGTACCACTCATATTAAATGTGGATCATTAGGCAATTATCTGATAAGCCTAGCAGTTGGTACAGTTTCATGTTTACTGGATGTTCTAATTGGCAAAGATAAAACAAAATTAAATCTGAAGATAGAATGAAATTAGTCCCTTTGCAAGCCGTGAAGGCGTATGGGGGAGTACATGTATAACTCCATTCATTCTTAATCCCAACACTAGATGGAAATGAGCAGTCAGGTTCAAGGCCCGGCCCTCTTATACTTTGGGAAACAGCCCTCTGTACCTATTGATTCGGAGGTCGGCTGGAATCCAGTCTGACTGGAGAGTCTAGAGAACTAAAATTCTCATGTCGCTGCCACGAAAGGAAACACGATACCTCGACCGGATACTCTACACTGTAAATAAAATTGTGTGTCTGGTTGGTTAAATTATGTTATATTCAGCTATGCTTAGAGATGCGAACTTTGATTCATTTCCTTGTATCACGTCGTACACAGGGCTTCTTTAAATGCACAAAAGGCGGTAAAAGTGATCGTGGAATTTCGGTGTACATACATGGGTGGGGGGGGGGATTTTTGAAAGAAAGAGGTTAATTCTATTTTCAAGGAGCGGTAAAACCACGAATACACCATTTAGTCACAAGCTAAACTGAAACACTTCGTTTAGTACTGTGTATGACCACAGTGAAAAGAAGAAATTTGTTGTAGAAGAAAGTATGCTTGCTTGCTTGCTTGCTTGCTGGCTACGAGGTCTAGGTTGCATTAAATAAGAGACAGACGAAAACAACCAACAGAACCTTGAAGTTAGAACCAGGTGTGAACATAAGGCCACCTAACTTGACCATAATTCGCTAATTTCGGAATGACAACAAGAGGTGTAGGAAGAGGAGGACCAGACCAAGGTTTGTACAAGATGCTAGCAATATATCCAACTTTGGTCACCTGTCTCTCGCAATATTTTTAATTGGTCCTTTATTTTGTTAAACTCCTAAATTTCACTACTCCCACGAAATTGGTCCATGTTTGTGGTATATAAATTTCACTTCGTACTATGTCTACTAACCCGGTCCGGGATCGAACCCCGGTGGGGACGAGATTTTCCGCCCTTCCAGACCGGCCCTGGGGCCCACCCAGCCTCCTGTACAATGGGTACCGGGTCTTTCCCGGGGATAAAGTGCGGCCGGGGCGTACTGCTGACCACTCACCCCTTCTAGTGTCGCGGTCATGGAAGAGTAGAGCTATACCTCTACGCACCCTCTGGGTCACACCGGGCCTGTAAAGGGGTCACTTTACTTTTTTTTGTCTACTAACCACGACCAGTCTTGTGTTCTGTTACAAGTGGTTTCATTAAGTCCAGCCTTCAGCGAAGGGGACCCTGACTAGGCCGTTAACATGTGCCTGTTTTATGTGATCCGAGATTATCACGGCCGTAAATATTCAAGGTTCCATCTTACTATTCCACCCTGAAGAGGGCAACAACAAGTACTTGCGAAACACTTATTACCATGCAGTAAACCTTGTCCATGTCTTCATGTCTGTCTGTCCACACTCCTCCCACGTCACTGTTATACAACTCTCTTGTTGTTCTTAGCTAATCGTAAACAGTAAAAAACATGAGTCAGACCGAACAGTTGTGGTTCGATGCCTTATAGTGGCAAGAGATGTTATTCTCTTCTCAAAGCATCAAGACTGGCTCTGGGTCCAACACAACATGTTATGCAATGGAAACCCTGAATCCTATCCCCATGTGTAAAGCGGTAGTGCCGGGGTTAAGAATGAGTGGATCTGAATTCCATTCTCCCGTACGCCATCACGACGTGAACAGACACAACTTCACATTTAATAGGAAAACAGCAAAAAATTAAAGTAGGCCATATACATATTTGAGAAAGAATACGTTCCATTCGGCAGATTGGCTTTGGTCTGGGTGGCAGGTGACGGGAAAATCACGTCAGTCTCTACGTCATGTGGGTCAGAGTTGGGGCCAAACGACCAGTATAGTCGGACAACCAACTCTATCCTTGTGCACAGGTCAAGGAGCACAGAACTCTACCTCCAAGCTTCCTAAAGTCCTCCAATGCCTTTGGTATAAGGTAAATCAGTACCATTACAGGCCCGAGGTGCCCAGAGGGTTCAAGGAAGGTAAGGTTCCCAGTTTACGTAACAATGGCCAAGGATGGTGGTAAGGTTGTCAGCTTTATACACCGGCCGCTTTCACCCCAGGAAATACTCCTGGTACTCATTTCTGTTAGAGGCTGAGTCGACTCCAGGGCCCTAGTGCGATCGGAAGGATTATGTCAATGAAAAATTCCAATGACACCATCTGGAGTCGAACCAGCGATCTTCCGATTTGTAGCCCAGCACCTTAACCACTGTGCTACCGCGGTCCCCTCCAATGCCTTTGCCCTATATTTAAACCAGCATGGACTGTGCAGCTCTAGTCAGATCTGACACGAAAAAATGTTGTCTCCAGGAGGGAGTCAGTTCCCAGAATATCGTTATCGTATGCATTGAATGTTACAGAAACTACGCCCAGTACGGTGAGGTGTCCCACCCTGCGAGGACCCGACCATGGGACCCTGTCACTACATGTGAGGAAGACCAGTGGGTTCCTAGAAGCCCGTTTTCGCTGTGTGAAAGGTTACAGGTTGCAAGGCAGCACCACGTCTGTTTGTGTTGATGGTCACTGGAGCGACTCTTTGCCTGTCTGCGTCCCTGCCCAAGGTAAGAAGTTTGACACTTGTAGCATCCAGTGCCCTCACAGCCAAGTATTCGGTGGGATACGTCGCATTGTATTTTAGAACTGGCATCATACGTAATTCGTTATATGAAACTCTTACTTGCATGTGGTGAAGTCCACTGCAAAAAGGTGAAAGTATCTCAGTATAGTAGTTACCAAAGTATGAGTGCCAGCGGCCGCAGGGTTATTACAAGGGAATCGCGAAGGTGTTCCTTGGGTTGACTATAAGAATTCGCATACATTTACAGCAGGTCATTCCCCTCTAGCGTGCGCTTGGTGTTTCTTGTGTTCCGTCTTCCATTCGATTGTGATAAATACCTTCTGTAAAATATCTATTTAATTTTTGGTGAAGACAGTTTCCTTTTGTGAGAACTGCCCTCTTCTGGGTTATTATGCAGCGAGTAATGGTGTTGGGATAACAGGATTTCTTTTGGGTTCTTGGCCATTGAAGATGGGACCGATAGGTTGTCCCGAAACGTCTGTAAGAAATTGCCACTATTCGCTGCGTAATAACACAAAAGAGCGCGGTTCTTGTTTACTTCGCGGCGGAAGCTTCAAATCACGCGTAGAATTCTTTTGTCACGGTAGTCCACCTGCGCCACGATGTTGCGTTACCTGAAAGCGTTAAGGAAAGCCGAGTGGCTTGTAGCTTTGGAAGGTATGCGAGCCATATGTTTACGGTTCAGACAACATGCAATAAAACATATCGCTCTTTTGCGACAAGAGTGTCACAACTCAAAATTTTGCATTTTTAAGTTATTGGTATAGAAAGAAACGTTTGAAGATGCACTTTTAACAGGTATAGTGTCATAACGCAGTTTGCAAAACTCGCCGCTGGAGGGCAGTTGTGTCGTCGTTGCACCCAAAGAAAATTATAGCACTTCAAAACCTTTAACGTTTCTCCTGAAAAATCACAAATTTTGAGTTGTGACACTGTTGTTGTGACACTCGTCGCAAATGAGCGATGTGAGAATGGTGTAGAGTTTAAGTAGAATCTTATTGGAACAACCAGTTATTCGTGACGAAACTGAAGAATTGATTTGAGAAACTCTTGTTTTTCCGTCATAAATCTGTTGCTATCAGATTTGTTTTCCAGAATACTGAAAGACGGGATGTGCAAAACAATACGAAACATTCTGTCAGTTGAGTTGTGCGGGTGTGACTTGAGAATTTTTGTCAAAGTTTGTGGGCAACCTGATGTGAAGCGACGGCCCAGTCGCGCAGATGATAAGAAGACCACAAGGTCAGCAGCTATCAGAAGACTGACCTTCGTTGTTCAACAAATGTCTTCCCACCGGCATGTCTTGTTCAGTTAGATGTTACAGGTTTTAAGAACGGAGTGTAGGGAGGGGCTCCCAGCCGTCCGTATGTATATTACAATACGTCAGCTGCTAAACATCACGCCATCAATTACTCCACTGACTCAGGCTCCGGGAGCCAGGAAATCTGGCGACTCTTGTATCTTTGTACCTCTTCTTTCGCCAAGGTCGTGTTTCACTCCCCCCCCCCCTCCGCCCCAGCAAGCTTTATTAATTGTCGCTGCTACCGGTGCCGGTATTTGTACAGTCGCTGTCTGACTGTGGCTGTATCCTTCAGTTAGGTGCTTACTGAAGAACAGCAAGCAGGGCAGGGCTCAGGTAGGCAGGAGAACACAGCAGAGGCAACATATAAGTGCCTATACTTTGTCACTGTTTACCTTATTTGAACATAAGCCGCCTTTTCAGATTTCTGAAAAAAAAATGGATATATCTCTACAGGTAATGCAAGTTTGATTCCCTCGGGCTTTCAGCCCCAAACCCAACCGTTAAGGAGACTAGGCTATCCTGGAATTGTCATTAAGTTGCAGTCCAGTTTGACTACTTTCTATATCACGGGCTGATTTATAAAATCCTATTACACTGTGATGTCTCCCCCTCTGTATCTGTTTGTTTTGGTCCGGTTATTAAATTATTGTATTTTATAAATGCGTCAGTAACTGCATGGTGCGGCAGGATTACATCCACAAAGTCCCCACCATAACCTTATGGCCCTCTTACCTCATTTACATGATTGCATCTGCTACGCAAACAGACGAATACTGGCACCTCCACTGCTCCAACTGCGGAAAAATGCTACCCTAAGCACACGACTTCGCGCACTCTGTCAACATGTGTCTTCAGGCTAGGCTCGCTAACATTACCAGCGCCTGAAGATGGAGACTTTTTGGAATTACTCCTGCTATGAAAGAACCCGAGTGAATAAATATAACTGGTTTCTGGGACAAATATTCTTAGCCTGGCCATTGTGATTCAGTTCTCACAATCTGAGTGCTTGGCCAGGGTATGTGAATGATACTGACTGGCCACACACACACACACACACACACACACAAAATACTTGTCTGCCTGTGAATTATGAACAAGCCGTAGGAAATTTGATATGTGAAAAAAGATTGTTGATGTATTAACATGTGTCACAATCACCGACCATCGGTGTGAAAAGGACAAGTGACCAATATTTGTACAAGTGTACTGTTTCCATCAGGTGGCAAGTATCAACATGTGTCTATTGTGTGCCAAATATACCAGTAGTGGGAACAAAGGTTATGTCAATCATAACCAGGTACATACACGGTGTGGTCCAAAAGTTTTAGGACTGATTTTTTTAAAAATCGAAGACACGTGAGGAAGACACCTTTTTTTATTCAAAATAAACTCCATTGGCATACATACATAGGCTTTTGCGTGGTCGTATGTTTTCTGAAAACCTACTGAATATTCCTCTTTTTGGACCTTCTTTAATTCATCAGTTACGACTTCTTGGATTACAGCAACATCCGCATATTGGAGTCCTTTAGCTTCATTTTCAACTTAGGGAACAGAAAGTAGCCTGGCGGAGATAAATCTGGAGAGTACGGGGTGTGATAAATGGTTGCAACATTTTTTTGTCTAAAACTGGCAAACACTTGCAGCTTTGTGGTCAGGCGCATTATCGTGCAACAAGAAAAAATCTCGAGAGCAGAACGCAGCTGGACGAACCCGATGAATGCGCTTCAGGAAGCGATCCACTACTCCTTTATAAAAGTTTGCATTTACTGTCTTTCCCTCTGGTACGAATTCTTTGTGCACTAGGCGATGAAAGTCCCAAAAAATTATCAACATGTTCTTGAAGCGGGACCTTTGGAATTTCAGTTTCTTCGGCCGAGGAGGTGTCTCACCAACCCATTCAGAACTCTGTCGCTTTTTCTTTCGAGGTCACAGGCAAAACACCAGGTCTCCTCTCCCGTAATAATTTTGTTAAAAAATTTTTGTCTGCATCTGCCATCGCGATAAAGCCTTGGCAAGATGCGACTCGATCCTCTCTTTGCTCAGGTCTCATGGAGTGTGGAACGAAACGTGCACACAACTTTCTCCTTCCAAAATCCTCTTTCAGAATCCGAAGAACTAGTCTTGGGGATGTTCAAAGATTCTGCTATCATACTCGATGCGATTCTACGGTCATTTTTGATCAAATCAGCAACAGCAGCAATGTTACATCAGTTCGAATCGATTTTGGACAGTCAAATCTCTCGTCATATTCTTCCAGCTACCTCCCGTCTCGAAATCGAGAATACCACCTAAAAACGTTTGATCGGTTCAGAGCCTTTCGCACCAATACTGGTGTTCCTGTCGCAGATAGACCGGCTTTGAAACAAAATTTTAAGGCAACTCCCTGTTCTTTTCCGCCATCCATGACGTATAAAGAAAATTAACTTTACAAGACAAGTTATAGCTAGTATACCGTCGAAGATAAACAAACGAAACTAGGTGTATGGTTGATAGAACTTATTGGGTTAGCCGATTCTAGTTCTGTTATTAAAAAAAACAGTCAAAAAACTTATGGATTGCACTGTGTAGAACAGAGATGACTATGTCCACGACTGTTTCTTTGCCTGGCAATTGTTTAACTAACACAGCGATAACTATGCACTGCTGCGGTAGTAAAGAAGACTCATGGAAAACTAGTCAACTGAAACCTACACAGTCGTAAAGTTGTCATAAAAACGAGGAATTTAATAATTTCAGTAGAGCTTGTTACTAAACTCCCGAGCAAAGAACGGCCATTTTCTCTATACTAAAATTCCAGTTTCCAACTGCGAGCATATACCGACAATCTGCAGTTACTTTGCCGACTTGTCCTGCTATCGACATCACAAAATGTCGACCTGCCAACCGTTCCGGTGTTGTGTGTCACTCTAATTTATCAGTTCTTCAAAAAGAAGCCGTGCAAGAAATGTTGAAACACGAAAACTCTCCTTAGTTCTTAATTTATTCAAATTCTAACCAGGCTTTTTTTTTATGTCACTAGTAAGTTTCATGCCTGCATTTTTTTTGCCCACTCCACCTGTCGAAGCGGAATGTAGCAGCCTCGTATGCAGCAGGCCAAGGTTTCAAATTTCGGCCCGGAAACCTGTTATCCTGATTAAGTTTCCCGTTCCTTACGTCAGTTCCTACATGATAGTTACAGAATTTTCCTTTAATCGGGCTAGTACGACATCTTTCATGTGATTCACATTTATCCTAACATTCAACACTACATATCCTGAACTGTTGGCAATGTGATGAAATAAAATACAGGGGAGCTTATATATCGATGTGTTTCATGGTGTGTCCTGCAGACAGTTACAAACATGGAGAAAAGGAAGAATGTAAGACTTGGACCTGTAGAGCTTATTGCTTCGGTATGTTACGTCTACAGTGTCATTGGCCAATGAAGATCCCGCCTAAACCCTAAAATGAAGTTTGGTTGACTCAAGAAGACATTAGAGACCAGGGCGGCCTGCATCACGTAGGAAGCAAAGTCGCTTGTAGCAGATTTAAAAATTTCAGCAAGTTCGTATAAAGATATAATGGAAATATGGTTAGTAAGAAAATAGACATCAGAACTGCAGGTCAGACGACTTGAAAAGCCTTGAAAAGTTTCGACAGTTTTATTTCAGGAACGATGTCACACGCACAAAACACCTCAAATCAAGATACTTCGCGAGATATCAGAAAAGAACACCGTGTTCGGTGACACACGAAACAAAAACAAGACCGGGTTTGAGGTATCAGACAATACGGATGCCGCTAATTTTTTTTCTTAAAGTAAGATTTAAAACATTTCTCACTTTGGCGCAGTCCAGGTCACCTAAATGAACCAATCATTATGATTCTTTGAAACAACAGAGTCCGTAGCGTTTAACCGGTTCTTTGTTTGTACTGGCATTATATATGAATGTCAACTACAGGCACATTAACACATACTGATATCATCAGTAATCCTGTTTCCGTCGCCGGCTTTACGAACCTGACAGTTTTTGCTTAATTAAAACATCCAAGGTTAAAAATGCCAAGCTGATTATGTTCTCTTTGACTGCGCTGTCAAGACACTGTCTACAGGTCCATGATTTTTACAGGGTTAATTCAAAGCCTCTGCAGTACATTCATTTATACTTATTTCAGATGCATTGATATTGAAAGCTCTTGAAGCCATAACATGTATATTTACATAAAAGGCATAGCTGTAAGGTCGGCTAAACATTTTGGGCAAATCTATTATCGGCAAATAAAAGAGAGTCTAATTCATTTTACGTCCTTTTTCTCTATTCATTTTCTGAATTTGGACAAAAGACCCCAGCACCAATGGTAAGACAACACACCGACATGCAGAACACACTCATTTCGAAACCCAAACTGAAGTTTAAAACAATTTATTATCCAACAGATGCACAAATACATAATTCGTAGATACAATTAGAATTGCTGCACAGTCTAGAGAGTGCCTCTCTAGACTGTACAGTACACACACAGTGCCTCTCTAGACTGTGCAGTACACACACAGTGCCCCTCTAGACTGTGCAGTACACACATAGTGCCTCTCTAGACTGTGCAGTACACACACAGTGCCTCTCTAGACTGTGCAGTACACACACAATGC
>Ga0123354_10004231_pt1 | contig 20252 bp, 16 predicted proteins | sample TergutLab28metaG_2_FD_97872 | JGI IMG/M metagenome (GOLD analysis project Ga0123354, IMG submission 97872) | Labiotermes labralis P4 segment gut microbial communities from Petit-Saut dam, French Guiana - Lab288 P4 | ecosystem: Host-associated > Arthropoda: Insects > Digestive system > Gut ...
AGAGGTCCCGGGTTCGATCCCCGGCGCTACCAGATTTTCTGAGTAGTAGTGGGTCTGGAACGGGGTCCACTCAGCCTCGTGAGGTCAATTGAGGAGCTACTTGAATGAAAAAAGTAGCGGCTAGAAAACAGAGATTAACGGCTGTGGGGACCCGTTGCGCTGACCACGTGACACCCCTCTATCCGCAAAAGTAGGCACTAACTTCGCCGACCAGCGGCGGCCGCTCTGTCGGTATAGTTCGCGTGCGGACTTAGGCCACGGAGTTTAGTTTAATTAGTGTAGCTGGCAGCCGCGTTCGGATAGTGAAACCGTCAGATAATGGTTTGCTGTGTTATAGTTCTCAATTTTTCTCCGTTATACTATAGGGTATATGTGATGCAGTTTGCAGTTTCACGTTCATTGATATTGTAGCATACAACAACAATTCTGACTCGTTTATTTAAAAAAAAAAACGCGAGTATTGAGAAATAAGATACCAGGAAGTTAATTTAACATCCCGGACCGTCGCTTGCAGGGGACAGTGATAATGTCCTTCAAAATGTTTTCATGAGCTATGAAGTCGGTCTTTGAACGCATATTAGGGGACCATACTTTGGTTAAAAAAAAATTATCTGTGGAAACAAAAGGTATGTAACTATAGACATTCCAGATCAAGGAGTTTTTTCGAATCACTTTTGGTTTTCTTACTTATAAGTGAAGAATTTTCCACAGATCTTTGATGTGTCCATTGACCTTGCCAAAAACGCAATTAAACCTTGCGTTATACTGTGTAATTTTCTGCGCAAAAGGGATTAATTTCAAAGATAAATTCAGTTATGAAGGCTTAGGAGACATCGTTCAGTTAGATGCATCAGAGAAAAAATACACCCTAAAATATATGAACAGTTTTGCTGAATAATTAACTTTAATAAAGTAACTAATGAAGAGCACATGTCTAATTGTGTTTGAATTGAAGGTTAACATGAATCAAAATTTTGCAAGTAGTTTAGAAGGTGTTTTATTTTTTTATGTTGTGTATATCACAATTTAATTTTTAGAGGTTCCTTTGCAGGAATAAAAGAATTTGTCTACTTAGGTTTATGAATCAGAAAGAAGTACTCGTTGTTTTAGTTTTCCTCCATTGTTTTAGTTTTCACCCTTAAGTATGCAGTGTAAATTTATTTTTAAATAAATTAACATATTTAGTGCTTATCATTCGCATTTCTTTTGTCCATTTCAAATGTATCGAACGCTTCGTACGTCTCTCCACATACCTTCAGCCAGGCTCTCTCCCCCCCCCCGGGGCGTATTCATGCAAAAAAAAAATCTCAGAACGGGACGTCTGCGTACTGAATGCATGGTGCACTGTTCCGTGTCAGAAATTTCACTTCGAATGGCGATAGACGCGCTCACCTGACAGCTCACACAACTGTGTGGTTCTGCAGTTCTGTCTTCTGAGCGACAAGAGAGGTAAACCATCGCAGCTTGTTGAGCACGTGTCGCTGCAGGCAAGTCGCCGGTGACTCTGTCGCCCGTATGGAAGGAGCCGAATAACTGTGGATCCCATCTCCCCCGGCGAGTGAGGTCGTCACCCCAGCACGGTGGGCGACCTTGAATCCTAGCTTTTAGACTGCGATAACCTCATTCACCTCAGTGCACTTGTAGTTTCTGCTGCATGGGTTTAACAATCTTTCGGTGCGTAACAACCGAATTATCTATCTTCGTATTTCACAGACGGTCGGGAGGGCTAAACATTGAAAAGATATTCCAAAGAGACAGCGTCGGTTTTTTACTAAGACATCTCGTTAATAGCGTGAAAAAAGTTTAATGACGTATGGAGATGTGATTTTCTTAAATATACGCGTGTGTGTGAGATCGTCTGGCCAGACGAGAGCGGGTTAGAACTCTTGTTCCAGTGATTCAGTCGTTTGGACCTGTACGGTATAAAGTACGTTTCATATAGGTTTTGTGCACTGGGATGTAGCAAACCATAGAGCATGACACAGGATCTGAGTGAACCCCGTAATAATGCTTTATAAGGCCAATGCCCTGTTACCCTAAACAAAGAATGGAGGCTGAGGGTGTTAAAACAGCAGTTTGAGGGGAATATTTAGACCTGAGAAGGAGGAAGTGACCGGAGGATGGATAAAGTGTACGATGGTATTTGTGATTTGTGCTTCAAGGCAAAATGGATGGGCGGGATATATAGAACGCGAGGGAGGAGTAAGGACGGAAAACAGATTGGAAAGACTATTTTGAACACTAGGATAATACTAACATGCATTCTGAAGAAATGTGGGATGTGGGTGAGGGTTGGATTTGTCGGCTTCAGGCCAGGAAAGGTTGGTGCATAGTAACGAAACTTCGAGTTTATTGAAAGGTGTGGAATTTTTTGACTATCAGAGAACGCATTACTTACTTACTTACGTACTTACCCCTTGGAGCAGAGTCGTTCTTGAGAAGTTAACCGGTTTTCATCTAGTCAAGAAATTCTTCCCATTTTATGGAACCCGAAGGTTCATTACCGCATTCAAAAGTGCCCGCCACTTGTCCCTATCCTGAGCCAGCTCAATCCAGTCCATACCCCCACATTCCACTTCCTGAAGATCCATCTTAATATTATTCTCCCATGTACGTCTGGGTCTCCAAAGCAGTCTCTTTTTCTCGGGGGTTCTCACCAAAACCCTGTATACGCCTCTCCTCTCCCCCATACTCGCTACATGCCCCACCCATCTCTTCTCGTTTTTATCACCCGAACAATATTGGGTGAGAAGTACAGATCATTAAGCTCCCCATTACGTAGTTTTCTCCACTCCCTTGTTACCTCGTCCCTCTTAGGCCCGAATATACTCCTCCAACACACTATTCTCAAATACCCTTAGCATTCGTACCTCCCCCAGTGTCAGCGACGAAGTTTCACACCCATACAAAACAACAGGCAAAATTATAGTTCTGTATACCTTAATCTTTAAATTTTTTGGTAGCAAACTGGGAGACAAAAGATTCTGCGCCGAATGATAGCAAGCAATCACTGGCTTCAGTCTGCTCTTAATTTCTACCCGAATAGAGTTTTGATTTGTTAAGGTTGTTTCCAAATATTTGAAATCTTCCATCCTTTCAAAGTAACTGTTATCAATCTTCATACTGTGACTTCGTCCTGCATTCTGATCTCGAGACATGACCATGTACTTAGTTCTGTCAGCATTTACTTCTAATCCAATCTCCTTATTAGCCACTACCAAATCTTGTGCGTTTTCCTTTATAGTATGTACGCTTCCTCCCAATATATTAACATCATCAGCATAAACTATAAGCTGATGTGTACCATGTAATTTCAGTCCAACCTGGTTTACCTGAACACTCGTAATGGTGTATTCTAAAGCCCAGTTGGTAAGCAATGGCGATAGAGCATCTCCTTGTCTCAAACAATTCCTAATAGGAAACAAGTCAGACAAATTCTTGCCTACCCAGCCTCTGTTATATGTTTCAGTCAGACACATTTGTATTAGCCTTACCAGAATTTTGTACAAGACCTCCCTCCTAAATAAATCATGAACTTTCTTGGCGTCTATAAAGAACTGATGCACTGCTTCTTTGTATTCCCATTTTTTTCTAAAGTATTTGACGAGTGCAGAATAGTAGTATACCTGTTGCATCAAAATCCACCTTGATGATTCCCAGTAATTTCCTGTGCATATGGAGTTAACCTTGACAGCAGGATCCTGGATAAAATTTTGTAAGTAGTTGGCGGTCGTGATAATGGCCCTCTAATTACTACAATCTTCTTTATCTCCATTCTTATAGATAGGCACAATGATGGACTTCTTCCACTCCTCAGGTAATTCCACCGTATTCCAAATAGAAACAAGTTTATGGATCTCATAGCGAATTGTTATGTCCCCTGCTTTAATTAATTCTGCTAGGATTTGATCAATACCCGGTGATTTGTTACTTTTTAGCTTATCATTAGCCAACTCAACCTCAAAAGGCATTTGGCTCAGGCACTAGTGTTTCTGCAGTGTGTATTTCTGCATGCCTAACATCATTAACCCCATGTACATTCAATATCTGGGAGCGCATTAGCTTCCCGAAAATAACTTTGCAGTCTGAAGTATTTTGAATTTAGTTTAATTTACGACGATGTCATTGTCTGAGACTGTGCAGGATGACACGAAATTCGTGCACAAGCCCTCCATAGTGTGATTCCCGTTAAACATGTAGAGTATGTTATACATTATATGCCCTGGGGCGTTTGGTTCTTGAGATTACGTCGTCATCCAGTGGCGCAGGGCATCTACTGATTCCAAGCATGTTCGCCTCGTAGTAACGCGCACAATAGGTGCATAACGATCGTCTGGAAATAGTAGTGTTCCGCGAATAGTGGTATGGACATCATTGATAGTTAAAGAAGTACTCAGACATATACTTCCAATTATCGTACGATATGCCCACCGTTCTCTCTCCGCACCTACATATGCGGCATCTGCGTGCATTGGCCAGTGTCCGTACAGTTCTTGGGCGACCTCGCATATTCCATTATCTGTTAATAGCGTGCTAGTTTGACAGCACAGTGGCCAATTAGAAACCCGGCACAACATAATGCAACAAAAATTACAATAAGGCGCGCACGCACACACACACACACACTAGAAAATCCAACATTTACAACAAAGAAAGATTCATATAACAGAATCAGCACATTAAATAATAATAATAATAAAAATAATAATACTCGTCGTCCTGACGTGACGGACCAGACAGGCGGGTGAATTGATTTCTTTTCCGTATAAGAGGAATTGCAAGGCATAAGTCAATGCATAATACGCTTGCAGCATCCAGTTTTGGCATTTTGACTTACGCGGGCCGAGCTGTAGGTTTATTTGTGCACTTTGTGAATCACTGTTTGGCGTTAGAAGATACAGGTTCGTTTTCCGGCTGGTGCACACCTCTATTTCCCGACTGGCTCTGGGTCCGTAGAATCCCCTTTATCGAAGCGACCGCTGGAACTCGATACCGAAACTGGTACTTGCTGCTGGCATGTTCATGCGTACTGGAAACTGTTTCACTGGCAATGTAGCTGACCACCGAGTGTGATAATGCGCAGAACTGCCTCCATACATGGTCAGTGCGCAGTGTTCAGTTAATTAATTAAATCTTTTAAAAGCAGTGAGGACTATAGGTACTTCTGCTTTAACATAAAAAACCGTACATTTTATTAGGCCGAAACATGTAGTTTACTTCATCCTTTATTAAACACCTTTTTTAGATATTGTTGTGTTATTGACTGATCCCACACCTATTGTTTATAAGATGTATCGATGTGTTTGGTATGATTATCACAACAGAGACTGTTTCTATAAGCAACGTTAACCCTCTGGTTTTTGTAATGTAGACCGTAATTACTTAGGGTAGAAACTGGAGTTTTGCACATTACTGAGATCAGCCTCGAGCTTACAAGGGGCATTTGTACCGTGCGTGTACCCATATTGACCTATCACGCTTAGGCGTATAAACACAAGTCAATGCCAGTGTTATCCCATAGCAGCTGCGCGCGCGGTAAATATACCCTGCCGGTCACTGCCCTCTTGCGACGCGTTACACTTGGCTATTGGACCGACGGCGAAGAGTGCTTGTATTCTGTCCCGAGTTCTGATGTCCGGCGGAAGACCTGCCATATTCATTCAACGACACGACCGCCTCCTTCACACCCATTCACTAATCGCTGTAATATTCAGAGCTGTATGATCTGAACCATTAGTAATACGCAGAGGTATATATGGAATCGGACACACGCTGCTGTCCCTGTTACCGGTGGCTGTAAATCTGTAAGCAGAACTGGTAACAGTGTAGGTGAGGGGAACAAACTCAAACTCATGACAGTTGAAAAGTCACCCATTCAGCGCATGGATTTGTGTAGGCGATAGCCGTGGCCTTATCTGATGGAGTGTCCTGCAATACTGAGTCATGACTGTATGATCATTGCCACTGCTGACTTCACGAAAGACCGCCGATGTTCACAGCCATTCATTAATATTAATTTCAATGTTAGGAGTCCTATTTTCTGTTGTATGGGTTTGTGCGTCACAACACTGAAGGTGAATGCTGAGATTTGGTCTTTTGGGATGTGACGCCGTCTAGTTAGACAGGTGCTGCCTTTGCGGAGAAACTTGCAAACTCTAAAGTGTAGAAGAGTACCTTGAAGATAAAGGCAGCATCTTTATTCAAAATGTTGATAGCTTATCTACCAAACTGTACAGCGTCATCCCATATGGTCGTGATATGTGACTTTGTCGGAGAAGAGGGGAGAACTGCATTGTGAGGAGCTGTATAATTTGTAATCTTCACTAAACATTATTAGGATGATCGTATCAAGGAAGGTGAGAGGGGATGGGCATAAAGCACGCGTGGACGATTTGAAATGGGGTGTACAGTTTTTTCGGAAAACATGGTGCGAAGACACCACGTGTAAGACCTAACTTCGGTGCTAGGATAATATTGAAATGGACGGTAACGAACATGATGTGAGGGCGTTGAATGGATTCGTTTGGCTCCGGGATGGGTGGAGTTAACAGGCTTTTGTGATCTTGGAAATGGATCGTCGGGTTATGCAGTTGTCCTAGCACCTCGGGGCGTTCTGTTATATAAATGGCACGCCACTGTATTCTGTCGATCTGCCCGCCACTGACCCTCGTATTGATCTGTTGTGGTGCATGGCACGCGACCCTGGGGGACACCAATCGATTCGCCTCGAGCACTGACGTCACTTTCTTCTGGCTGCGACGCATGTCATTTTATTTCCCGCTGATGACACCACGTAGGACAGAGCGAAAGTGAGAGCAGAGAGGTTTGGGAAGAAATAAATGGGGAATGGAGATACAGGGATGAAGGAGGAATCAGGAATACTGATAATTAAAAGGGCGATAGGGAGGGCATGAAGGAGAGATTCGGACACTGTCAGAGTGAGTAGAGAAGAAAAGAGAAATTGAAGTATGATGGAGAGGAGGAAATACAGGCAGACGTGATGCTGCCTGGCATCAAACCCGGTCCTGGAGCAACCATTCACAAAGGTCAGCTTCGCAGTAATGTGTTCACTTTAAAAATCACTTTCGGTCGTGAAGGATACTGTTCTGGCAGAACCTGCTGCCTGCATATGTAGGGCGGAAGGTGCAGGCAGTAGGTTCTTCCGAAATTTTTACGAGACTACAGGCCTGCCCAGTGTCCATCACAGACGACTGCCGTCTTCACAGTCCGCCATTTTAGTTTCCCTTTTCAAAAAGGAGGCGTGAGATTATTACAAAAACCTCAATAGTTCACATAACTTCGCACCATGTCTTGCACTCCATCCAGCCCTTTGTATTTTACGTTATATTATTATTATTAACAACACTTGAATTCACTTAACGCTGGTTTGAAGTTACAGTAATTTCATGTCATTGCATATTTTCTTAATTAACGGAGTCTAGAAGGCCCGGGGTAGCATAGTCGGTGTATTGGCTAGGCTGTGGGCTGAAGGATCCAGGGTTTATATCCCTGCGGGGTAAGAATTTGCTCTTTTTCCCAAAATGTCCAGACTGGCTGTTGGGCCTACCCAACCTCCTATTCAGAGAGTAGCTGGGGCTCTTTCCCCGTCTGTAAATCGGCCGAGGCGTGAGGCAGACTGCTCGCCTCCAATTTGTGTAGGGGTTAAAATGATCGGAGCTTGCGTCAGCTTCACCTTTATGCCTTCATGGCATGTATAGGAACAACTTCTACTCTTAGAGAGCCGTGTCAGTGTGCACAACGTCTTTGCATCATTGTACTCGAAAAGGCTGGCCAAAAGCTGATGTAGAGCCATTTGCTGCCAGCGAACCATGATGGTGTAGCACGCTTGCTTCGTTTTAGAGAGCTTGTAGGTTCATATATGGGTCCGATGACTGGCTGTCCTGACAGGGTTTCTTCATGTTTTGCATTCATATCTCCGGCATAGTGAATGAGGCCAGGACCTAGTCACAGATACATGTTTATACTAAATGGTATGTAGGGACGTGAAACTTGGGTGTCTCGCATTAAGGGAGGGACCTACGCTCATCATGTCCGAGAACAGGGCGTTGAGAGATATTTGGGGCTAAGAGGGTAGGAGTGTGCGGAGCGCGCGCGCGCGTGTGTGTGTCTGCGCTCGGCACATTTCATTAGGATACCCCAGGACATTTTATTTTTCATTTTTTTAAGAGGTGAACGTCTACTGAATTCTCGATCATAAAGGACATTACTGTTATTCACCGAACAAAGTAACATAGCAATCCATACTTTAAGAAGAGTGTTATCATGCGATTAAATTAACGCAAAGCTACTGCTACTTAGGGTGTGCCTGGGCACACCTCGTATTCACCCCTAAGATCAATAGTCTGGTGAAAACTGCGTAATGAGAAGATTCATTATTTTATTGGTTGCGAAACAGATGATCAGATGGAAGAGGATGGGGTGGGTGAAGCATTCAGCATGCATGGGCGAGACGGCACATGCTTACAATGTTTTGGTTGGAAAACCTGAAGGGAAGAGACCATTTGGAGCATGATATTAAAATGGATCTTAGATAGGACGAGAGGGTGTTGACTGAATTTATCTGGCTCAGGATGGGGACCACAAGTGGCTTCTTGTGAACGCCGTACTGAATTCCACGTTCCGTAAAGCGCGGGGAATTTCCTGGCGTGGCTGGTATTGGACCGATACGAATTTAAAAATTGAATTCCTGAGATTTTGGTCGAAAACAGTTGAATAATTTCGGAGGCAAAACACGCAGATTGGCTCACTGGAGCTGTTGCTTTAAGTTTCGTACCTCTAATAAGACACAGTTGAGTGGTTAGCTTCATGCTTCGGCCGTTTTATCTCCGGGGGTATATCACTTTATTTTTATTGAGTACGACGCTGTTTGCCTTGATGTGAAACTGTAGGTGGGTTTCGCAACTGTCCTATGCATTAGCGCCTCATCATCTAATTGTCAGTGTACTGCCGTGTTGCGTTGTTGCTGCAGTGATGGGATAAGAGTGGTCAGCTTCACGGGCTGCCAATCTGCCCCAAGTGACAGAGCCCCATTCTCTTCACCGGCCGGTCAGGTTGGTGACCGGCCCAGCAACATATGGTAATCAGCGTGACATTGCCTTGCGTGTTTACTTGTGTCATTTGAACACTACCTTCATACCGAGTTCCACTGAGCTTGATTCAACGAATGTTCCGTATTCGGGAGGCCAGGGTTTCTTTCTTGGCCACGCGGTCAGCTACTTCAATTATAACTTCCTCCCCCAGTTTTCTGGGCAGATGTTTGGGCAGTATACGGCCACTTCCTGCCATAACCTGTCATATTTATCGTGCACATTTATCTTCCTTTTCCACGCCATATGCGCTGTGAAGTCGAGGAGGCGTCCTTAACCCTAAAAGACCCAGGCGTTTGTAAATAATATACACAGCACAGTCACCATTACAAAGTTCAACTGGTTAATTGTTTTTAGAGAAACTGTTTCCCATTATATTGTGATTAGGTGATAGATGAATGAAGTATGAATGTGGTGCAGTGGTGGAAATACTGGTGGTGCAAAACCTAAGTAGATGGAGAAAAACTTGCCCCAGTGGCACTTTGTTGGCCACAAATTGCATGTGGACTGGCCTGGGATTGTCCCTGGGCCACTGTAGTGATAGGCAAGCGGCTAATGTGGCATTGCTCCCTTTGCTGTGAGAACCGTACACACCCCACACATATACTCTGTGGACAAGATGTAGAACTTCTTAACATTACAGCGTGTAATAAATATAAGTAAATACATGGTGTCATCCAGATAATTGTAATCAATATTGCTTGTCTCATATCTACTGTTCTCTTAGTTTTCTCGAGTCTGTTTGTTACTGAAATATCTGTAACTGATGATTTTTGTCACTTGAGACCTGACGGTCTTGCGGATTTGCACATCAGTAACAACATTTTGTAGGAGATTGCTGCCTCTGTCAGAGAGTCACATACTATAGCAGCCAATATTTGTACAGACCTCTTTGTTTCACCACACTTTATTATGCAGTGGTTAGTACAGTTGGCCTTCATTTGGGATGGCCAAGTTTCAGATCTTGAAGGCTCATTCCTGTGTAATGTGTCCTTGGATTTTCTCAGTCTGTGTAGGCACTTGTCAGTGTAGCACTTCATATTGTGCCATGGCAGCTTCATTGCATATTCTTTACAATTTCTTCTTTACTAACTAATCAACTTACAGTTTGATGCTGTATATTCTACATTAATGTTAAATAAGTAAGAGGTTTTTCTGCTATGTTTTTATATATGAAAGTGTTGTTAAATAAACAAAGAAACTAGGCATGTCCCTATTAGACACTGGGCACTGAATGACAAGAAGAGAACAACCTTACATTAATTTTTTTTTTTTAACAAAGTTGGTGGTACTTACTGTGTTGTAGGAAAAGGGTACGTCATTGCCAGCTCAGAGGCTGAACAAGCACCCATCACGGGGACTTCTGCGCCATATCTTGCAACAGGTGTACAACCAGGCCGTCAGTGACCCCGAGAAGCTCAACCAGTATGAGCCCTTCTCACCCGAGGTTAGACATTGCTGTTTACTGGATGTTAAGTGTGTTGTTTTGTTTGGTTAGTACAGATGTTGCATCCAGTGTAACAACTGGCGACAGTACACAGAACTCTTCCTGTTGTTCTTGTTGGGATGGCAAAGGTAAATCAGCATGGAACATGAAAGAGTGAAGTCTGCTCTTTCTGAGAGTTTTTCATGAACTGAGGATTACAGATCTGTTTTTCTTCCATCCACCAATTAGGTAGGCACCATGATTTGAGTGCCAAGAATGGACCATCTCTGATTTTTTGAACAAAGGCACATTTTAATCTGTTTTCATAAACTGGTTATTTTCCATTGGGGTCTGTATTAAAAATGGAATATTGCAGAAGCTGGCTGGACTGCCGTCATCAGGCAGAATGGGGTGGGGGATGTAATATGTTGGAATGAGCTGGTTTTTGGGTTCTCTTTTCTGTGAATACAGAAGCAGAAATTACACCTGAAATGTTGTGTTACCTGTAGGTGATGGCAGATGTCCAGGATACAAATAATGCCTATGAATGGATTGTCTGGTGCAGCAAGTTTTTTATAAGTACATTATGCCTTCAGTTAACCTTCATCTGGGTTGGACACCATGTAGTTTGGTAAATAAGTAAGATCATTCTGCTGACATGGCAGTACCTGTGTACCAAGCTGCATGGCCTTGCATCCCAGAAGACTGTAATCTGATATCTATCAGCTGAGTACCACAAATTTCACTGTATGCATAACTGCTAAGAATGACTCTATCCTAACAACATGGTTTTGGTTTTACTGCCACCTGGTGTATGTATCCAACATTATAAAATTGCTTGCTACATGGGAACTATGAAGACATGCTGGGTAGTGTTTGGATGGCCATTTGCCACCCATTGTAGCCTTTCTGTTTTGTTATGATATTCTTTGGTTTACAGGTGTATGGAGAAACATCATATGATCTTGTCTGTCAGATGATTGATCAGATTGAGATAACGAAAGATGATATCTTTGTGGACCTGGGTTCTGGTGTTGGTCAGGTCGTCCTCCAGATGGCAGCTGCGACTCCATGCAAGATCTGTTTTGGTGTTGAGAGGGCAGAGGTTCCATCAAAGTATGCAGAGGTAAGTTGCTTTCACAGGTGATTACCCTCTCCTTATACATCAAGAGGGGTGCATGGCAGTGGTTTCTTGATACATTCTGTCAGCAAATGGAATGGCATCTTAATCCTATGCTTAATTGTTCTAGTTGCTGTTTTCATATTTAGTTGAATCATTTCCATGAAATATAAAATCATCTGTGTATTTTTGTTTGAATTCAAGCCATTATTTTCATACGAGTATGTCGCACGTCTGGGGGACAGCGCTAGCACGGTGGCTAAGGTGCTCTGCTACAAATTGGAAGGTCGCTGGTTCGATCCCAGCTAGTGTCAGTGGATTTTTCATTGATATAAAATTCTTTCGATCGTACTATGGCCCTGGGGTCAACTCAGCCTCTAACAGAAATGAGTACCAGGAGTATTTCCTGGGGGTAAAGGCGGCCGGTGCATAAGGCTGACATCCTACCACCATCCTGTGCCGTTGTCACGAAATCTGGGAACCTTAACTTCTTGGAACCCTCTGGGTCCCTCCAGGCCTGTAACGGGACTGCTTTACCTTATGCCGCATGCCTATTCAAATGTGATGGTGGGTATTCAGATTTTGATGCTGCAGACATGTTTATAAAAACAGTTCATTGCTTACATTGGGCTTAGGCAAAGTCATACAATGTAAACACTGTATATGTTACAGTATAAACTGTTTCAAAAGTCTTTGTCATTAGGCTTGTGAATTGGTTTTGCTGTGCGGTGACACTACATGCATTTTCTATATATGCTTTGCAGAATTCTTCCTTTTTATTGCTTTTTTATTTCTTGCTTTCCTTTATACTTTACCAGAGATATGGCTGTGTGACCCATTCCAAGGCTCACAACTTGCCAAGGGCATCTTTTCTGTGTCTGCAACACTTTTGCTCCTCTGATCCTGTAATAAAATGCTCAGTTAGGAAGTCATGTCTACTTTCCATTGTTTCTAGTGATTTCTCTGTATTTCTGTGTGTATTTCACAATATTTCCATGCCTTGTAATTGCTGTACTTCATTATGTATATGCTGTCTTCTAGATGCAGTCACATGTGGTCTGAGGAATTATGTCTGCTCATCCTCCAGTGTCCATGCCTTGTAGTCCCAACATAAATGTTGATATAGCCATTATTTTTTATAGCCTTAATTGAATATCTCTTCACATACTTTTGTCCCATTGTTGTTTAAAACTTACAGTATTCTTATTGAATCTTTATTGTTTGTCACATGAGGTTTTCAATTGTAAAGATTGTGCCTCGAAAATACTGAAGTGTATTTAACCTATTTATGTATATGATAATTACAGTCATTCTTCCGCTTCAGTGCCACGGATTTTGTTATTGTAGCAGAAGTCGTACTGTATGTTGTGTGCAGACACTGTGCTGCTCACTCTAGTCATTCCTCAGACTCACTGTTCAGCGTATTGGTGTGTTGATGGTACACCATGAACCAGAAGATTCTAACAGTTTCTGAAATGAAATAATATTTTAAGGCAAAGTGGAAAAAATGTTATTTACACTGGTGGATACATGTCCTTGAGAATTCATGTTAATTATTAATGTCTGAATACAGCACTTTGCAGGTGATCACCAAGTCATTCAATACAAACCTGCAATTGCAGCGGAAAGGATGTCATAACATGTTATAGCAGTTTTGGGGGGATTCCTTGCATACATTTCATAATTTGCTGTTTTAAGTTATCAATATTGGCCGGACATTCTACAAGTGGATACAGGCTGCATCCTTGTCTTACTGTTGGTGGTTTTGATTCTGTTTCAGGCTCTACCACTAGAGGGGTAAGATAAGACTCAGATATTTGACAGTTTTAGAGGCCATATTGCAGTGGCAAGATGCATGGCGTTCTGTGCATGGAAAAACATAAAACATTATGCCATCAGCACATGATTCTTACCAGCATAGCCATATGTAACATTACCCAACTTTTTTTGCCACAGAGCATGAATGTACACTTTCGCAAATGGATGCGCTGGTATGGTAAGAAGTATGGTGACTACCGCCTCATCAAGGGAGATTTCCTGACAGATGAACACCGTGAGAAAATTGTTAGTGCCACCATTGTCTTTGTAAACAACTTTGCATTCGGCCCCACTGTTGACCATATGCTGAAAGAACGCTTCGCAGACCTGAAGGATGGTGCCCGGATTGTGTCATCAAAATCATTCTGCCCTCTCAACTTCCGCATCACAGACCGCAACCTTAGTGGTAAGTGCCTGTTTATATCATCAAGTTTTCATAATGTGGATGTAGGTACATATCCTCACTTTATTTTTTTGAGTGGTTGTGCTGTGGATGTGTGTTCATATCCTTGATTTATGTCGGCAGTGTCTGACTTTTGTTCATAATTCATTCCTGAAACTGTGTATGGAAGTCAGACTGTAAGAAAGTCAAGCAATATACTTATATGTTATTAGGGAAGTTCTGTTCCATTTGCCTGAAAGTAAATAAAAATCCCTTTTTCTGGGCAACAAAACAATTGTACCAACAATTCAACAAGTTTACGCATGAATTCAACCACTGGTAACTGTTAATGTTCCCACCATCACATGAGGGAGTGTCATCCACACTTCTGATGGCTATGTAAGAAATGGCCATTGGAAGTCATATAAGCCATTAATAATCTGAACAGCATTGTTTAAAAACATTTTCATGTGTCTGCTTCACAGTACAATAGCCATACCATTCTACACGCAGATCATGTTTTGCCACCGTCCCAGTGTTGCTGTTCCACTAGTTAACCCATGCCGGCAGTGTCCTTTCCATTCTTCTGCAGTTGCTGTTGCAGTCCATTCTGCTGTCAAGTTTGTCAGTCATTTCAGAGACAGATGCCCTGTCCCATTTATCTCATGAACACAGTTCTTTACCATAGACCCTGCTATTTTGGTTGGGGTAAGGTCACAGATGTATGGACACAGCCTCACTACAGTGTGACCATGGATATTAGCAAGTGATCAGTTTTGAAAATTCTTTGTTTAGGTTTTTTGTTGTTAGAATGAAGGCAGGCAGCTGATCTTTCCTCATAGTTCAGTTACAGAAAACTCCATGTAACTCTAGTCACAAGGATGTCTCACATGCAACTGAACATGTAGTTGGGCCTTCATCTGCTTGTGAACCATACAATGGAGCATTGTGAATGGGTTGGGGTGGGGGTGGAGGGCAATTATCTTAACAGTGTTTCTTTTGCCCCCATTTGAAAATTTGTACTGTTCATCTGATAGTGGCAGTCACCACTAGCTCAGTCAAGGCAAGCAATCAGGTGTGAACCATGATGAGCCTTTTCCTAGCATTTCCACCCTACTTATTCACTCTGACAGCACTTCTTGAAGGTGTGGTTACTGTCAACCCATCTTTGTCAGCCCTCACTGCAAAGCACCTTAAGGTTCATCTTATATCTTCTTCTCTAATCTGCACTTTTAAATCCTGAGCTGTGCAAATTATTCCATAGAGAATATCCACCTCGTGGAAATGTAATCTTTTGTTTAATTGTGGAGAGTAGCTTGGGACATCTTCATAATTCTTCTGTGTTATGCAGAATTCTTGCAGTCAACCATATCATTGACATGTTAAAGTTGTTAGTGGGTAAATACTTGTTGTCACTTCTAGACTGGTGTTTTCCTGGCATACATGGTGGAGGTAGTGTCCCCTTTTCATCACTGTCTTTTCAACTGTTGGTTTTATAATTAAAGCAGCAGACAGACACATGCAACTGGCTGCCATGTCTGTTGCACAAGCCAGAAGAAATGTCAGCTGCTTCTGTTGGCTTCTTCTTCACAGATTTAGTACACTGACTGGTGACTTACTGTTCTTCAGTGTGAACAGTTTTCTCCTGTCTATGTACATGTGACATCTTCAAATTGCACGTATTTATGTTTAGAATATTATCACAACATACACAGCACTCAGTGCAGAGTGCATTCACTTACTACATGCTACTCAAACTGCTTGATGTGTGTGTGTGTGTATGTGTGTGCTAATATACATCATTGTTGCTCCAGCCAGTAGCTGCCCTCTAATCCATCCCATAGTCAGCGTTCCCCAAACAGCACCGGACCTGCACACTTGACTGCAGGGATTTTTTTTTTTTACTGAGTGTGTGTAATGTGGATGTATGTATGGACCCTTGATTGATATCACTAAGTGCTCATTCATGTGTATGTCTGTAGGTCTCCAAGGACTGTTTAATTTCTTGTTGGATTTTTAGGTTGTGGTGGCAACGATTACTCTTGCAGGACAGTTGCCATGCATTTACATTTTGCTGAAAGATCTCTACTCAGCCAGGTGCTGCACTTGTATGATTTCTGTTGCAGTTGATCTGGCTGTGCCATTCATGCTTAACCTTTGGTACATGCTTCTGTGCTAAATCACATAAGTGGACATTACTTTTTCTGCATGCTACACCAGTGCCAGTGCACTGTGATTTTCTAGCTTACTGGTATGGCATTACATTCATTATGTATTTCACTTTGTATTGTTTATTTAATAATTTGATGAATTATGTAAGTGTGAAGTTTTTATTTTTTCATTATTTGTCAGTAGGCACAGAGCTGATATTTCTTGACCTTGACTGACAAATGCAAGTGCACCCCAGTGCCTGTCCTGGATGGACTAGAGAGGATGGCTGTATTGGGATGTGATGTCACATCATTCAGCAGATACTTACTGATATTTCTGAGGAAACAGCTGCCTCCATCTTCAGCTCTGAAGATTAAGGCAGCAAGTTCTTCAAAATATTTATGCCCATCTACCAAAGTATGTGGAGTTCACATCCCAGGAGACTGATGTTTAATTGCTGGTTCAGAAGAACTTCTTAGTCATATTATTTCCTTGTTTGATTTGGAGATGTGTTAGGTGTTGAAAACCTGTGAGATGTTAATGTGCGGACAGGCACTCAAGATTAAGTGGTTCATTCACACTGTAGCAGAGAAAAACATAGTTTTTATGGTGTCAGCATATGCAGACATGTATGTTTGCTGTGTAGGTAGTGTGATATGTAGGTCTGTGTTTTACTTATTTTTTGAATGTGAAATATAATCCATTTGATATCATTCTTGCTTCCAGACATTGGTACCATCATGCATGTCTCTGAGATGTCTCCATTGCGGGGATCTGTCTCCTGGACTGGCAAACCTGTCTCTTACTATTTACACATTATCGATCGCACCAAGGTATGATGTAGTGTTAGCCTTTCTTCATGGATCTGATTGTCAGCCTAAAACCTGGCTAGCCAGACTGATATCTGTCACAATTTTTCTCAGGCTTTTCCAGGAGAATATTAAGAGGTCACCATCTTAATGATCATGTCTTGTGAATATCTGTAGTAGTTCTTAACAGTTTCTATTTTCTGGACCACTGAAATAGTAACAGTAACATTCCTGGCTGACATACTCTACTGCATAATGCAGTACACCCAGCTTGTGTTTCATGCCATAGTCATGTTCCTGAAAAGGGCGCAAAAATTGAAGAGGCATAAAAATGCTGGGATGCCCATCATGAGTAAGGGGTTAGTTAGCGTATCAGTACACAGTCAGCCAAAGGCCATTAAACCGAAAATGAGAGGGCACAAATTAAGAAATTGTGTGAATTGGCAAGGGCCATTAAATCAAAAAAGCATAAAACAAATGGGTGTAAAACAAGGGCTGGGCATATACGAAGTCCCAAGCCGCTTTCTTCATTTTACTACACCCACTTGTGTACTGTGTTTCCATATACAGCCATAATTAAAGTGGCTGCAAGTCAACTGCTTGTTAGCTTCTGGTGAAAACAAAATTGTACATAGCGGTGTATAAAACAATTTGTCAGAAATCTGCTGCAGATATACATAACCTAAAGAAAAGTAGTTGTAATTGAGGTCTGTGTTTTTCTGGGATATTGCTCTTTGTCATTGGATAGTCACAACAACTCTGAGGAATAAAGACCTTAAGTAGAACACATTGAAAACCTGAAAACTTGCATAGTTTTGCACCTTGTCTAATGTTTGTAGGAGTTACTGATCAGTAAAAGGAACAAAAGATATATAAATTTGCTGTTTATGAACTTTTTATTTTCCCACTACAGTCAATTATCTAATACACATACAGCAATGTAACTTCTCTATTTCCTGTTTGTACCATGGACCTAACAGTGCACACCCAGAGATATTATGAAATTTACTGTATGCTTTTATCAGTATGTACAGTAGCCAAGACTTGTTAAAGTGTGTGCAGGTACTGTGGGAAAGTTCTTGCATATGATTGGTCCCAGTACTTATGCATAAACTAACTTCTTAATGTGATTTTCTCTCTTCTTCAAATTTTAGATTGTTGTGTTATTGACATTGACAGTGTCCATATCCTGGACAATGAATGGATGCTGCTGATTTTTTATTATTTGAATTCCTGGACCAGTGTAAATAAGCCATGGATTATTGGCAGGGAAATGCTGTATGAGTTACTGAACAAGTGAACTGTTATTGTCAATGTTCAACAGCAGACTTGGGTTTGTGGGTGAGGTGTTTACATTTAGAAACTCTGTAGGCATATGGTTTACCTCAGGTACCAGCTGAATGCATGACAGTTGCTTCTGGATATGTCACACACTGTAGTCACATATTGTGTTCTTTTGTTTCAGCTTGAGCGCTACTTTCAGCGGCTAAAGAATCCAAAAGTGCGGGTGAGTACCTTTGTTTTCAGCGTGTCCAGTTTGCATGACAGGGGATCAAATGAGTTAAGTGTAATGATCAGTCCTGTCGTGTGATGTGGGAGAATTAGCGTTTACACACAATTACACACAAACACACCAGTTACAAGTAGGTACCAGCTGCATTTGTTTCTGTTTTAAAATATTAAGTTATGAAGTTCGTTTAGTGGATACAATATGTAGCATGTATCAGAAAACCAGAATAAATGTGTACGTGGGATGGAAGTACTAATCTTTAATGTACGAGAGATTTAAATTCCAAAGTAGCCACTGATGGCTGGGGTACTTTTCACTTTAAATGCCTGTTTTTCCACTTGCTGATATTGTCCATTGTATTTCATACATTTTTAAAGTTAACTGCTTCAAATAAAGAGTACACACTTGAAAATGAATCCATTTACCCATTCTTCAAGTTTGAAGAAAATCCACTTATTTTTGCAAAGCGTAGTTGGTCATTTTTTATTTTGTTTATTTTTCAGTCTAAGTTTCATTTATTAGATTTATTATATTCAAATAGCTCCTATTGTGAGTGGAGACCTTGTGCTATAAAATGTGGAGCTGACTGTAATGAGGCCAGAGGCAAATGTCCTTTGTAAGGATTTATTCATGACTTTTTTTGAACTGTAGTTTCATACTTAATCTTTCTTCATCTCAACACTTTAGTCAGTTCCATCTCATCAGTAACATGTGACATGCCAGGCACTGCTGATGCTTGAATCACAAGAGTCCGGAAGTATTGGGTTTGTTGTGTTTTGTATTTCGTTGAAGTGCATTTAGCAGTATGGCTATAAGGAGAAAATATTAGAGACTGAGGCTCCATGGAATTGGTATTAGAATCAGATTCTGACACACATTTATTGGAAGACTAAGACAGTTCTGCTGAGAGTAAACAGTGACACTGGCAGACAATCAAACAGATGACATTATTGGTGCCAACATCACACAGTGGACTGAAAATGCAAACTATCAACCTACTGTACCTGTACTTAACAGGTTTACAGGGGGTCCCAGTGTTACAACTAACAGAGCCACCCCACACCCTTCCCCTCTTAGTGTTTTGACCACAAGAAAAGGAAGACAAACTCCATCCATGAGCTAACTAAAAAGACTTGATGCAAGACACAACAGACACTGGCTTATTGAATGTAAGAGAATTCGGTGCCATGTGTGTTCCACCAAGAAGAAAGAAGCAAGAACGAATTTCAAGCATTGGGAATGCAACATCAGATTTTGTGCTACCACATGTTTCAAGGTATATCATACCAAACTGCATTTCTGAGGATCAGCTGACACACAAATAGAAAAGCGGAACATACAGATGTCAGTAAATACTACCATCGAAATTACTGAGCCGATTTTTTTCAGAAGCATCTTCTTGATTAAACGGGGGTGAATGGGTTGTGGATTTTATGGAAGAGGCTTTATGAAGGAGGTACCTATAAGTGTGGTATATGTTTCACTTCGCCGGTACAAGGAAAAAATAAGAAACCCTGCATGGAGACATCTGTGAATAATCATGAATTCTGGAGAAATTATAAGAATGTTGGTAAGAAAAATAAAACTTTACTGGTGGTAATTATAAATGCAGAAAATTTTAAATAGGACGTGGCTTTGGGGGACTTTTCCATTCGGCCATTGAAGGGCATTTATTACGTCTATAGAAGGCCAAATCCATAGATGGAAAGAGTATATGGAAGAGATACTTAACTCATCCTCCGCTCGTAAGGAAAGAGAGGAACTGGTAAATATACCAACAGAGCTTCCATTAAGTGTTAGATCTCATTTGAAGAGAGAAATTGTTAATGCCATAAAAGCAATGAAGAATGGGAAAGCTGCAGGAGCAGATAATATTCCAGCTGAAGTTTTAAAGGTGGACCCATATATATCGGCAGATATTCTGCTCCC
>Ga0123354_10004232_pt1 | contig 20248 bp, 12 predicted proteins | sample TergutLab28metaG_2_FD_97872 | JGI IMG/M metagenome (GOLD analysis project Ga0123354, IMG submission 97872) | Labiotermes labralis P4 segment gut microbial communities from Petit-Saut dam, French Guiana - Lab288 P4 | ecosystem: Host-associated > Arthropoda: Insects > Digestive system > Gut ...
ATTATTTAAACGGCTGAGGCTGTGGCTGTCCTAGAGGGTAGGACGCTCGTACCGTGAGAGAGCGCGGAGGTATTTAAATGCCGTCCTAAAGGGTAGGACGCACGAGCTCTAAAGGTTAATATAATGCTCTAGTATTGTTTGTGGTACGTTGAAAACTGTGGATGCTTTGTAGCTGCCCATTTCCTTGTTCCTTATAGCCTCAATAGCTGCCTTCATTCTTCCAGGGTCCCATTTTTTCCTTTGGGCCATCTGTAATATTATATAACCCAGAAGCAATAATTCACAAGGTACTGAATTCCTAATATGGGGAGCCCCATATTAGGCTCAACAGACCTCCCCGTAATAGGCGAGAACAGATGTTCAAGAAAATGGTTGAATAAAACAGAAGGACATAAAATTCTACCAGTGAACCAAAGCAAGTGTTTAAGATTACACTTAACAGAGAATTGAGACCAAACTAATTCAGAAAAGTAGCTTACCTTCAATGGCTCATGAGTCACAGTTTAGCAATAAGCAAACATTTCACAGCACACCGGAACAAAGGCGCCCAGTCAGTACCGAAGTCCTGAGCAACTGACCATTGATACTGTGGTTACAAAGAAAAGCCTCATGTTCTTGATGATTTACATTCTTAAGCAGAGAGTGCAGCACCTCTTGGTATGAAATAATGCACTTCCTTATATTAGGCGACTTTCCCGTAACTGATTTGTGAATAGAAATGTGCAAAATAAACCATACGTAACATTTTTACATTTACAATAGGTAATATTCTCTCAACATGCAGCAAATTGAACTCACTTTTTTTATTAAATTATCTACATGTGATTTCAAGTAAGACGGCAGTCCAGATGCATGCCTAAGAATTTGATATTTTCAGTGACAGTAAGAGCTCAATTGTTAGATGCATTGTTCATGGGTAAGTCAGGAGCCTAGAAGAAGCAATTTTTACAATATGCATCATATTTAAGTTCAGTACCAACTGATTATTTTGAAACCATATAGAAATACAATGTAGTACTGAACTTAGTTTATAATTTAGTTCATTAAGATCACTGGAAGAAACAAGAATATTAGTATCATCTGCAAAAAGAATAGTATGGGATACTTTGTTTATGATGCATGGAAAATCATTGATATACATGTACACATTGAACAGTAATGGGCCCAAAACATCCCTGAGGAACCCCATGTCTGATGACTTCCCAGTCCAATAGAAGATTAGGTGAATTGACAAATTGCAATACAACTCTCTGTTTTCTATTATGCAAATAAGATTTTAACCAATTTAATGTAGAGCCTTTTATCCCATAAAATTCCAACTTTAAAATCAACATTTCATGTCTACACCACCAAAAGCCTTAGTTAGATCACAAATAGACCCGTTACATATTATTTATTATTCCATACACTAAAAATCAACTCGATGAGTTTAAAAATAGCACTGTCAGTAGAAACATTGACATGAAAACCGAAATGTTCATCGGCATGAATATTATTACTCACTAAATGATGTTTCAACCTATGGAAAATGAGCAACTCGAATATCTTAGAGAAGCCAGTCCTTAAAGAGATAGGTCTATAATTTGATACGTGTGATTTATCACCTTTCTTGAGACATGGTTTTATAATAGCATACTTTAGGTGATTTGGGCAAATACCACAAGATAATGATAATGTTCTAATTGACCAGTGATCCCAGGTACACAGATGTATCTGCTGCCTCAAATTTAAAGTGCAGCAGGTGAGTATGTGGGTATAGGAGAGAGGAGGTAACATGGGAGGGCGACAAATGTGGAATGAAGAGTAGTTTTGAGCAAATACTATGAAGATGATGACATCAAGGAGGATGAGTGGAGAGGACATATGGGACATGCGGAAGACGTGGTGGATTATTTATAAATCCTGAAGTGAATAGACCAGTTAGGAGGCCTGGGCATAGAGACAAGGATTATATTATAGTGCATGTAAAAGACATGGGGTGAGGCCATGAACTGGATTAATCTGGCCCAGTGGTAGGCATTTCTGAACCTGTTTTCTTGTACACATTGAATACCAGCCTGTGTGCAGTGTGTAATCTTGCATATTGCTGGTCTCTGTGCAGTGTACTGTGTTTGCATTTTAGCGTATTTTAAATTATATTTTACTGTGCTGTGGGCAGTATTTAGAATTTTGACCCCATTGTTTCTGAATGGGAGAGAATTACTGCACCAGTTGAATGGCTTTCAGCATCTCAAGAAAGCCAGTGCAGTGTTTGAATGCAATTTGCTGTCACCTCATTGGTATTAAAAGCTGAGGGCTTTTCATTGTTCTTATGTATCATTAGTACTCAATGCAAGACAGCAGTGTGGAAAGCTGTATACAGGTAAAATTGTCCGTGATGTATACCATGAAAGTAGATGAGCAGAGGGAATAGTAGCTGTACTCATTAATATCTCTGGCATTATGTGGAGGTGAGTAGTCAGCTTCATGCCCTGACCACTTTACTCGTGGGGTAAGCACCTGCCGTACCCATGAAGCCTGAAGAGCAGTACTTAACTATAGTGTATGGTAGATAATGTCCACAATATTGGTACTTTTTGCCTAAATATTGCTGGGAGGCCTTGGTATGAGTAAGTGCACAGGTCCTGATATTGCAAGCATTCATGTTACTAATTTTATATGCATTTGGAAGAAAAAATAGAAGAATAACCTTGAGTGTAATCATCCCATTGTGTTTATTTAATTAACATTTTCTGTAGTTATCCGACTGATACAACACCATAAATGTTCTGACATTCTTGTCAGAACATTTATGGTGTTGTTTTAGTCAGATAACTGTAGAAGACATTAAAAGACTAGCTCCGTCATCTCCACACACACTGAGCACAGTGGCTGATAAGGTGACAAAGTCAGAATTATATTTGGGAGTTTCCTAGTTTGAATGTTAGCAGGCATACCACCTGAGATTTTCTTGCTTTTTCTTAGCCCATCAAGGCAAATGCCAGGATAGCATGATTAAATAAGGTATTACCACTTCTTTTAAAATCCTTTCTCTTTATTCATTTAGTACTATCCCTACTATTTGACACTGTATAACTTAATCTACTGGCACTGTCATTAAATAAACAATAAATAGGTAGGTAGTAAGTAGTTAGATAACGACCTGTACCTGCACATTTGACAACCAAAACTACAGGACTGATTCAGTTTAAACTCGTACTGAGTTTTTGTTGAGCCGATTTGTATGTGATTTAATTTAGCCCATTTTTTTCAGTTACTTCTGATAAGTGTGACAAACCATGGCATGTGTTTCTTTCTTGTATTAACTTTAACTTTTAGCAGTTTCTGTCTAGATGAAATGTGTTTGTTGTGCTGGAAAACCAAGGCTTTGGAATGTTACTTAGATGAGAACCCTTCTCGGATGAAATAAAGTTAAGCTTCTGCTGTCAGATGAAAGTATTGTCATGTGGCATGTGTTTCTTTCTTGTATTAACTTTAACTTTTAGCAGTTTCTGTCTAGATGAATTGTGTTTGTCTTGATGGAAAACTAAGGCTTTGGAATGTTACTTAGATGAGAATCCTTCTGGGATGAAATAAAGTTATGCTTTGTGCTTGATTTTCAGGTGGATCCATCTGGACCCCTTGCTACACTTCGTAAGCTTCTGCTGTCAGATGAAAGTATTGCCTCGTTCAAACGGTGGGTCACTGATCACTGGTATGCTGTTCTGCTCATTGTGTTTGCAGTCCTCTTTGTTTTGGTAAGCACTTCAAATTCTAGGTTTATAATTGACAATTTTTGGGGGGCACTTTTGAGTAGTCTTGGCACAATCACTATGGTATGTCACTGTGTTTGACACTGTTAATCATTTCTGTGGCAAAATGGGCAATCAAATGTGACTATTGGCTGGCAGACCATTTTATCAAAGGACCTGTTATTGACTTTTGGGTTCATACAAATATAGTGTTTTGTAAACAGCTTTATGTCATACAGAATATAACATCTGGTTACCAAATCAGTTAAGGCACAGGAACTTGCTTCATCTAATTTGAAAACTTTGATTTTAGATGTTTGTAAACATGTAACTGCACTCATTGGGAATAATGGTGTATCAGTGAATTTTAACCAAGAATATGTTAACATCATACTAGCCATAATGTCCGTACTATTATTTTAATAGCCGCTATTATATTGTAGCATAATATAGTAAAATTGGTGTGTTCATATTTTATATTCCTTCATAGTGACATGTCTCCGAGGATAGCAGTTTATTATTGAAACATGTAGGAGGTTCAGGTTTATGAATAACTTATAATTTTATACAATGTATGTGTTTATGTTGGTGTGTATATAAATGATTGTTAGGTTAAGTGCCTGTGTTTGGAGTATTTCTGTACTCTACTCAGTGCTGCCACCATTGACCCTATGATCATTGTAACTAATTAGCTCGACTTATCTTAGATACTAGTACAGATGACGCAGTGCAAAAAAAAATACAATAACAAATCATTATTAACTTGACAGAATAATTAGTTGGCCATTTCCAGATACTCCAGATTCTAATCAGACCCATCTTATTTTAATGTAGACTATGTAATCACTTTACAAGATTTAAGTTGCTTTAAACTTACTTGCAATTACATCATGTCAGTTGAAGAATGGTGTTGTGGTAGGCATGCTATACATTTTAGCTGGCGTCTTGTCAGTGATGTTATACTTAATGTGTATCTGATAATTTATGAAAACCCAAGTTTGAAATGTTTTGGTCTGGCAGACAGTTTTGTTGAGTGAGAGTTCAACCCAGTAATTTTAGTTCTGAGGTATGATATTAAGCAACACCATTGGCATTCATCCAGTAAGTATAATCACATCACAGCAGTCATAGTTAAGCCACAAGAATGTATTACAGCAAGGATGTCACTAAATAACCCTACTGCATGAGTACTTTTAAAAAATAAATGAACTCTCCATTAACTGCAGCCATTGTTGTATCAGTGATGCTGCTGAGCAAACTAACTCATGCAACAGTGCTTCTGATTTGTGTTTGGGAGATGTCAACAGACACTGGCTGTTCTGACCGAGTTCTGAGGTTTTGTGTGGTTTCCCCAGTTCATCCAGCCATTTGCCAGGATGGCACTTTCAAATGTGCCACAGCAGCTTCAGTTCGCTTCTTTACCACTTCACCAAAATTGGTCATCCCTCATCCTACTGACAGTATAGCTAAATAAGCCATAAATGAATATGTATGTAAAGTTTGCAGATTCTTTTTTGTGGTAGCTGTAGTTTCTCTTGTCTTCCCTTCTTCAGGCTTCGAGATAGTATCACTGACAGTTAATACACTAACAGCTGTTACATGTTCTGTGACACACATCTTACTTCATGTCACTGTAGCTCCCAACACAGATGTGGGCCAGTGATTGTACATGTTCTTTACGTTGCTTTACCTTAAAACTCAGGTACTGCAGAATTTTTGTGTGGTAATGAGATTGGGAAGATTTAGTCTGTACTGGAATGCAGAGAGTTCCCACAGTTCTTTGCTCATTGGCATAATTTTGATGCCAATGCATATGTAATGTCTTACAAACATACACAGGAAATGGGATGATGTAGTTGGTGAATGGCATGTGGAACCATAACATTGCTTAGGTATGTCACTGATGCACCTTTTGTAAAGTATCTGTGAAATGAGTAATACTCATGTTGTTGTTTTCATGTATATTTGAGGCTGGACATGAACACCATTCCAAAAGTTTCTAAAGAAAAGCAACTCATAACTAACAGAAACTAACCTGTTGCAGCTGAAAGGAAGTGAGAAGCCATCATATAATAACAAATATTATATTCCTTTAGACATGACTATTTTCAAAGTCAGGGACCTGACAGTCCTCTTCATACACTGTCTTGCTTGTAGATGCTGTGCAAGGATCCACCATAGTAGCCACCTTTTTAAAATAGGGTTGGTTACTGAAGTGCATCACCCAAACCTCACTTACCTGGTGCCCTTGGTTTAATAAACTACACTATGACAAGGCTGTGGGTTAGGTGGCGAGGTTTCTGTTCTTGGCAGGATCAAGTGATTTTGTTTTCTTCAGTATATCCATATCTGCTCTGGGACCCAACCAGCCTCATATTATATAATAGGTACTGGGGTTCTTTCCTCGGAGATAAAGCTGCTGGGTCACAAAGTTGACCAAAGGCTATCAATATCAAATTTCATTAAGAACCATCCAGCAGCAGTTCTTATTTCAAAACATTTGGAAGTCAGACATACCCACATGGTCTCTGTGTAATGTATTCATTTGTGCAGGTCATGCAATTAATGTATGCTAGTGAGTAAATTTTACATTTTAACTCCAAGTCCTCTTATGTTTTGTAAGGTTTATCTTTAATGACACTTTTTTTAAATTTCTCTCCCTCAGAAACTGAGGACCAAGTGTGGTGAATGTAAGTTACTAAGTACTTCTACCCTGCACTGGAGCTAGAAAATTCTTAGATTGTTGACATCCAAGCACAGTTTAACTTATAACGTACAAAGATAGAAAAGAGATTCATTAAGAGCTTTCAAGCTTTCATGGTGACTGAATGCAGTGAACTGACCTTAAGAGATCAGCTATATCAATACACACTGCATTCTACCATTTTGAAGACTTTCTTCTGCCATGATCATGTGAGGTCCTTATCTTATGGTGGACCAGAAATGGCCTCTGAAGTGCTGGAAATGCATTTCATGTTGACATTGGTGTCCACCTGCGAGAACAGTATTGCAAGAGCATCTGTTGTAGTGTTCAATTGCTTACAGAATCCAGTGGATGCTGATAGTACAGAGCACCTCCAAACATGTGCTTATATACCCATGAATTATGCAGCACATTGCTTTTGGCCACTATTGTCACTTGACATTATGCCTTAGTACATTACCTTTTGATAGACAGGCCCTTAGGTACAAGATGTAGATCAAAATCGTTCACATATGATTTAGTAGAGAACTACTTTGCAGAATTTGACATTCAGAGGACCGTGTATCGTGATATATTCCTATAATAAAAGCCAACAAAATGCACTATTTCTCATATTTATTTTTGATAAAGAACTCTACATGTTTCGGACAGATCTATTGTTCATCATGAGTCTCAACACTGTATACACAGCAACAGGTATTTGTCATGCTAGTTATGTCAACTGTCTGCTAGCGAGGTTAGTTCCATCCTGACCTCGCTAGCAGACAGTTAACATAACTAGCATGACAAATACCTGTTGCTGTGTATACAGTGTTGAGACTCATGATGGATGGTAGATCTGTCCGAAACATGTAGAGTTCTTTATCAAAAATAAATTTGAGAAGTAGTGCATATCGTTGGCTTTTATTATAGGAATACTACTTTGCAGCTTTACCCTAGTCATGTGTATTTCAGATGTCGGAGGGAGAGGCATTGTTTCAGTTTGATTTTTGTCTGATGTATTCTGCTTTTATGCTGACTGTGTTTATCCTAGAATATTCTGTGCTTATTCTTTTTCATCAAGTTTTCTAAATTTCCCACTGTACCTCTTTTTGTGGACTGTGAGAATTGTAAATCATTTCTGAAGATTTATTGTGAAATGTAACATTATTCATTCTTGGTAAGATTTAGTTTTGATCCACATCAGAAAATTTCGACTTATTACTTAGCATGAAACCCAAAACAAGATTTGAAATTCTCACAGTAGTTTTGCTGGAAATTTATGACTTCTGAGAAGTGATGCTGTGTCAGTGAGTGAGTAGTTCCAGATGGTTCCAAGGACTGTAGTGCCCACATTTTTAAGGTCATGCAGTCCTTGGTAGTGAAGACGATGGCACTGTGGCTCTTTTAAATTTTGTGATATGCCCATCCAGTGACAGAATGTCACATTCCAGGAGACATGAATCTTCAAGAAAAATTTGGATTCCGAAATTAAATTTTGGAATTGGAATTTTGTAATAAGATATAAACCCAAAATTATGCTTGAATTGGGTTTGCAGTTTACATGAAGATCAGCATGAGTACTTAGACAGTCCAAAACAGTTTATGACAAATTTGGTAGAACTTAGCAATTGATATATGAAAAATTGTTGTTTTAAATCCACCCTTTTACATTGGTATGTATTATATTTGGACAAATACAGAAATTGAATAACTGTGCACAAATACCAGATGATGCTGTTACCAGAGGTAACAAGTTTATCTGTACCAGCATTTGGCAGTGAAAACATTAAGTCTGCAGTGGATTTCCTGATATACTTTCTAAGCTAGCTGCAGTCCTTGTTTTTGGAGGAGGGTGGGGGGTTGCAAATATGCTGGCAGGCCACTAACATATCTCTCTGGCAGCAAGTGAGCCAGAATAGTTTATTACACTTCATGTAAACAAATTTGTATCATAATTATAAGAAAACTGACAGTCCTATGTAGCTAGAAATATGTGTCCAAATGTTATTCTGGGTTCACACCCAACACATCCATCCAAGCAGACATCTTCCTTCCCAAAGGACATGTGTTTGTAGCTGCAGTCCTTAGAGGAGCATGTCAGGGTTGTCAGTCAAGATAGGAAGTCAATAAGCACTAGCACTGTCTGTGCTACAGGTGTATGTTTCCTGTGCCACAGACCAGCAGTTTTTCCATGTAGGAAGGGTGAAAGGAGCCAAGTAATGTAACCTTAGTCTTTTGGTTGTGTGGTCCATTAGTCAGTCAATCCTTGTTACAGTTGTGATCTGTGCAGTGTATGAACAATCACTTTACTAGTGCTAGTTTAAATTTTTTTCATAAATTTTACAATAATAAGGGCTTTAAACAGAAATAAAAAATAAATGGCATTAGATGAGTAAAGTTTTGTATGCCAGAGATGGTATTATTTATTGGTGGATGCAGTGAGTGATGATGGTGATGCCTGCTCTTTAGTCCTCACCCTGCCAATAAAAGTGCTGTTTATGCGCCTCTGTATAAATTGCAGATGAAAAGATTCTGTTGTATGGAAATGAAATAATCTTGTCTACATTGTAGAATATTGTGAACCTCAGTCGGTTGTGCTGCTGTGTGTTCATATCTACATTCCTAAATCCACACATGACCTTGTTGTTTTCAATGTTTACTTTGTAACTTGATTCAGTTGCGATAGATCATTCTTTGTTTAATTAAAAATGCAAATGTACTTACCTACATGAAAATTGAGATGATGTCTTGAATTGTAGGTGTATGTGCAGGGTAGCTCTTTGTTGAATTCTGTTCCCTAAAATATAATTGACTGGCTCATACAATTTCACAACTTTTTAATATTGAATTAAATTAAAGGCTAGTATAAAATCCCATATTTTCTTTGCTTCAAATAGCGTTTCTGGCTTTCAGTCCAGTGTACACACAGAAAAACTTAAAAGTTAGAAAATTGTGTGGTGCAGTTAGGTTTTAAGCTGCACTGTGTGGGTAATGTACACTAATATCTTCTGTTTAAAGATATTGAGGTTAAAATGTACAAAACTCTAAATTTTTTGTATGGGTGTGAAACTTTGTCTGTCATAGTACAAGAAGAAAATAGATGGAAGGTGTTGGAGAGTAGAGTGTTGAAGAGAATGTTTGGCACTCAGTGAGAAAAAGTGATAGGAGGCTGGAGAAAATTGAATAGTGAAATGTTTAATCCTTTCACCAAATAATGGTAGGGTGATCAGTTCGAGGAGTGTGATTTTGGTAGAACTGGTGTGTGAGAGATTGGATGTGTGAGAAATGCACAGAGAGGCTGTTTGGAAGACCTGATAGCAAGATACTGCCTGTAATATATGAGTGTAGAAAGGAGTACAGTATTTTGATGGATCTAATAGATCTTGGATGGGTAAGTGCAAAAAGAAATAATGTTGCTGCGGGTTGGTTCAGTGGCTGGTTCTTTTGAACATGGTAAACAGACTTTATGTTCTGTGGTATTTGAGCCATTTTGTGAATAGCTGAGCCACTGTCGGGTTATTAAGAATGCCTCTGCTCCATGCCGTCAGTCAAGGCAATAATTCTTGCAAGAATGACAGCATTTGCAGTTATATGGTAATGTTGATAACAGTTTCTTATTATTTTGTCATCGTATTTGCCTACTTAGACTGAAATGGCAACCAAATTGAAACAGCAGATGTTACATCTATGTTCCTTATTCACAGGTCGTGAGCATTAAGTTCCTTGGAAAGCGTCCAAGTCTGAAGCTCAAGTCTGTCACAATCATCCACAGTTCAACAACAGAAACAGTGCGCCTGCCTCCAGAAGGGGAAGGTGGCCAGGTAACCGTCCATCCAGCAGCCGTCCGGTCTAAACTGCCTCTTAAACGTAAAGTACATGAGAAACATAATTTACATCGACGCAGGTTGAAGATCAAAGATACAGCTAACAACAACAACAACAACAACAACAGTAGTAGTAATAATAATAATAATAATAATAATAATACAAAAAAAATTGTAAAGAAGAATAAAAGAAAGAAAAAGACAGCAACTCCTGTCACTGATGGTGAAGTGGCAGCAGTAAAACACACTGGGGAAGTGGCGGAAGAAGCAGCACTCCAAAGGAAACTGAGAAAAGTACAGCAGCAGACAAAAGTGAAGAAGAAGAAGAAAAAAGAAGTGATAGACTACAGTGCAGTGCAGAGTGATAAAGATAAGATGGGTGTGATATTAGGCTTGTCAGACAAAGGTCCTGTCCCTGACAGTGACCCAGTTGGGAAGGTCAGGAACTGGCTTCTCAACTCCCAGTCACCTGTGGACTCAGCATTACTTCCAAAATCCAAGTCAACCCCCGTTGGTCTGACAGGATCTGCCGAAAGTCCAGTAAATGGGATGCGAGCCCCTGCTGTGATGCACCATAGCAAGAGTGAAAAGCCCAAATCACGTAGCACTGGGAACCTCCAAGGTGCTAACAAAAATGGTGGTGAGAAGGAGAAGTTGAGACTGCAGGTTGTCTACCGACCACCATTCAAGTTTAGTCTCAAGTTGCACAAGGCTGAGAAAGGTTCTGGAGCATCTGCAAGTGTCATCATTGTCGACAAGAGCCGCAAGAGATGTGCACCAGGGGACCGCAAGCGAGGCATGGGTGTCAGTGGTGGAACTCGTGCTGCTGTGCTTCTCAAGTCAAGAGACCGCAAGAGGATAGCAAGTAATCGAAAATCAGGGATTGCAGTGCCGGTGGCTACAGCAGATGCTCTGTCTCCATCAGTGAATGTGCCTCTACCAACACCAGATCAAAACCAAGACAAGGAACAAGAGGCAGATATAGACTCAAATATCCACACTGTCCCATCAGATCTCGAGGTGCTGCTCTCAGAGAGTGAGTTCCTCTTCTCGGATGCGTGACAACGGACATTTGTTCTTCCATTCAGTTTCCTTCCAGAACTGCCATTGTTCATGACACTGAGGTACACTTGTATGCAAAAATGCTAATCTTACACTTTAAACAATTATGTACATTTCAAATTTTTTAATGTGCCAAATGTTTGCAAGGTATGAAATCAAAGCATTGTGAATAGTGTGGTAACAGAGAAGTATTTTATGTATTGTTTTCTATATTTAAAGGCTGATCCAAGTTAAACTTGAGAATCAACCCACTCTTGTAACAAACTTTTGAAACACCTCCATGTTTCCTTCAGTCTTAATGCAGGTGTTTGTATCCAATATTAAGAAATACAACATATTTTGTATTTGACACAGAACTTCAGGGAAGACGGTGGATAAATCAGTAGATGAGATCAGAAGGTGATAAGTGATAAGGACTGGACATTCCATTTTACTGTGTTATAATGTTGATGCTTTTGCATTACTATAGTACAGTCTGATTCTGAATGGGTAGGCCATGGTGCAGCCTCACCGAACGTCATGAGCTCCTAATGCTGTCAAGTGGCTATGAATTATCCGTATGAAACTGATTGTACTAAGATGCTAGTGAAATGACAGAAACATTTTTATTCCAATTAAGTGACTTTTCAGTAATTCATATTTTGTGGATTTCAGTGGAGGAATAATTAATGAAAAGTGAATTTGAAAGGATCGGGAAGGAAGGGATCATTGGTCATTTCAGATAGTTTCCCAGCTTTTACACGAGGAATGAGGAAAATCTTAAAATCTCAGGTTATGGTAGCCACTGTTCAGACCGAGATTTGAACCCAATACCCCTCAGATGCGAAACAGATGTGCTGCACCCTTAATTTGCAATGTTCTTCACCAGTATACATAGTCAGATTCGTAATGGAATTAGAAGCATTGATCAAATTAAAGTGGGGTGACTTGCTGTATTGCAGTGCAGCCTGCTATTCATGCAGTATGGGCTCTAGAGTGTAGGTATGCATTGACCAAACTGCATGGTGTCATAACATAATTTCATAAGAACCCACTACCTCTGTAGTGGATGTAGAAAACACTTCTACCCTGCAGATGGAGCAGCAGGTTTTACCATAATGGTTGTAACCACATACAAGATTATGTGGGGTCATGATGCATGAGGCTGCAGTCCAAATTTTCACCACTGTGGAAATCACAAACTGCATGCTCATGTGTTCTTGGCTTGATAGGTCTTGTCACTGCTGTATTGCTTCAAATTGTGCAGGAGTTGCAGAGTGTTCAACAGCCACAAAACTGTCATATCCAGATCTTCATGATGCAGATTCTTGATTGTATTAATTAATTAATGTCAACAGTGACCTAACTTTATCATCATTGTTGGTGAAGTCTGTGTGTCTGATGCACATGAATAAGATGTATGCTGACAGGCCTGGCAGCAGGCTCATGGCCACACAAGGTTTCAAATCATGTATGAGGGAGTTTGACTATGATGTGTTCCTCTTCCTTGCGATACTTGAAACGTGTCCATGTAATCACGCTCCTTCTTATGCACCACTGGAAGGTTACCGCACTGGTTCTGGGGCAATATGCCAGCAGGGAAGGGAACAGCATCACCATCGGTCACAGACTCCACTCCTGCATCCTTCAGTTTCTTTGCAAGAAGCCTAATTTGTTTCCTGTATTTTCTGCACTGTTCTGGCAAAGCATCAAACTTCTCCTCCAGGTCAAGATTCTCTGATGTCAGCCGCATTATCTCATGTTGCATAAATGCCTCAGTTTGTGTATGAGGGCTCTTTGTTAAGTTCATGGAAAGCAACTACTATTATACTTTCATTTCTAAGAATAACGCGTTTCCATACAGAATATGATAATTGTGTCCTAATTCATCCTCTCAAAACTGAAAGTCCTCAAAGGAGGCCATCTTTTGTGTGGGGTCATCTTTTATTCAGATAAAAACAGTGTATGTCAAGTTTACATTTTCATAAACAGTTTGACAGTGTAATGGGGCAAGTGCTCTGTGTTATTAAACATACAAATTTTTAAAATACTATGCCTCCAACAGGCCAGAAACTTTAAACAACTGTTTATCCATTTGCAGTTGGTACAGTCAGGCTAAATGTCGTTGAGTGACATGCAAGGTGGTGGTTTAGCTGACAGAACAGAGTCATTCACAGTGGGGAATGAAATTCTGTTCTTAAAGTAATGACTTTTGTGGTAAGAGTAAAGCAAACCATCATTCATAGTTCCGTAAAACCATCTTCAAGTATAAGACAACCAACAGTCCAGCTTACTATATGCTTTATCAATCTGGGTTAGTAATGGAATTTTTGCACACGTTATGCAGCATGCCTTAGATGTGCATTAAATGTCCTTGTTGCCTAAATATATAAAATGAATTTTAGGGGTGGTTTCATTTGTGCATAAATGTTAACAGTGGTGTAACTTCTTACTGGAGAAGGGTGGGTTAGATACTGCCTCAGGTACAGCAATGAACCCTTCTAAATGAGTCAGATTCATCTGTTGTTTGGTACAAGATCACTGATCTCAGTATAAGACAGAGGTTTTGGGAATGTGGATAAAATCAATTCTTTTGACGTTTTGAGACTGTATTATATTGCTGTCTTCCCATCATTGTGAATATCAGAATTTAAGGTTTTGTTGAAAGGCAAATGGTATGTAGAAAGGCAATGTAAGAAATTAGTGAATGATTGAAATTTTGTGTTCTGTGTGTCATTTTTATAAACAGCATTGCAGTGCTCTAGTTAGACTCATTATTTGCATTCAGGAAGTACTTACAGCAAGTCTTGACATGTCTTGGCTAATATTTCTGTGCGCATCCTTCATGACTTACAAGCTGTAACCATCCTATGAGTTTTTATGCACCTCTGAATAATCACTGCAGTTAAAATAAGATGAACATCTTGTCTCTGCAAGTTTCCATGTAGAAGCACATCCAGCATAGGTTGCTATGTATAATATGCTCTGTTCAGGTTTACAGCATTTTCTACAAATTCTCAGGTAGGTGTTTGTTCCTACATGAGAAAGGGAATTGGTCATGCCAACTGGTAACATCATTACTCAAGGATTCACTACAAGAAAATTTTTTATCTCACAACAGTAGCATAAGCACAGTCACAACATTTCTGGCCATCATTGTGGTTAGTACAAGGTAGGGTATATCCATCAACTTTCCTTCACTGTCTGCATTTGAAGCAATGACGTGGTTGTGGGGCTGCTTGCCAGTGCTTCATGTAATTTTGGCTATTTGCAAGATGTTAGCAGAATGAACAATGAGAAAAGTGCTGGGGAATGGCATGAAGATGAAAGCTTAAGTCTTCTAGAACATGAAGCTGTTTCAATTGGGAAATAGTGGCTGATATTTGAGAGGAATTTCCTGCCTCCACCTGTAGAGTAGTACAAGAAGAGACCATTGGGTTACCCTGAAGATGGAGGCAAGCTCCTCCAGAATGACAGTAACTGTTCCTCAGTTTACGTAGCATCATATGCCATAAGATTCGAATCTTCACTAACACTTCTTGGGAAACGTGTATATCACAACAGAAAGATATGTGGTAAATGGAGGAAATGGCTATTTACATTTAATATACATTCCATTTAAGTATTAATAATTTTTTATATAATCAAATGACTGACCTTACAAATGGATTTGTTATTTCCTCCATTTGGCATCTTTCTTGGTGTTTATGAGAAATGTAATTGTAAAATCAGAATAGTCAAGATTTCAACTCTTGGCCTTGCTGCTGTTTTTCTAAGTGACCACTTCTAAGTTATTGATGTTATGGTCATGTGATCTCCTTACTTCATGCCTAAAAGGTAAAGTTAATAGATGACATAGATTGCTAAGCCATGTCTCCTCATGGTTACATAGATAATGACACAAGCAGCAGCTTCATGTTAAAGGTGAAAATACATTCAGTTTGGGTGGTAGAAATGCATGTAATGGGTGTCCTAAAAGTTGCTGTACTGAGATAGTGAAGCACGTAAGTCTGATCATTTTCTTGTGCTCGCTGTTTTTTTTATTTGCAGTATCTGTCAACACTGTGGTTATACTAGCTCTCTTTGCTATCAGCCCAGCTCTCCCCTATCATTTTACTATTCTAAACAAACATACCTGTCCTGGTAAAGGGGCTTTTGTGACTCAGAATATGAAATTCATGTAAAAAAAAAAAACTATCAGGCTGTGTAGGGTGTTCTCATCCATTGCTTGTGCATATTTATCTCAAATTCAGAACTTAATAATATCTTACTAGTACAGAGTATAAATAATGATAAATGCCCATGTGTTTATTTCTATAATGAAACCAACGTCCAATTTGCCAATGTGTTTGTCTTTGGCCTTAGGCAGGGCTGGCTTGCTTTATTGAGGATTTCACCTCTCTAGAAATGTAACTAAGATGTGTGTGTAGGTGCACCAGAGTAGCAGTCAATGCTGCCACCCTGTGCTGGTCATTTTTTTTACACCTTTCCAGAGGGTCACAATCTGTGCTAGAAGTGGCAGATACACTTAAGCCTCAGAATAGCTGTTGGAATTTCTGGTACTATTTATGATGATGACAGAAATTACATATGCTGCTACCTTCATATAGTCACTTTTTACAAAGTAGACGTGTTATAATTAGAAAGTGCCATTGCTGTTAAATAGCAGAGCACAAATAAATCTTTGTCTTGCATCTAGGTAAACAGTGTACTCATAAAATAAAATAAAACATCATTATACTTTGACATGGATGTAGTAAAGGGTCTGAGGTTGCCTGGTCTCCACATTCCAAAGAGTATCATAAAATATGATTAGTTCCCTCGATAGTAACTTAACCTGTGAATATTAGAACACAGGCCACAAGACACCACACAGAACACACCCTACAGCATGTCTAACACAGGATACACTAACACTACAAACAATCGATCACAATACAAACACCTTATTTTGACTTATCTTTTACAGTGCTGAAAACCATATGCAGTAGTGTACAGCCTTGCACTCCTGAAGATGGACACAATGGTGTCCGAAACATGTTGAGTCATTGGTTTATCAATAAATTATAATTGTTGCATCAAGTTGGTCTTTCATGATTAGTTCCATTATTTCAGTGCAGTTTATTATAAGCAAAACCTGCTTGAAGAGCAGGAATCAGCATTCAGTGTTGTGTACACTGTTATTTCTGCAAACTGACATGTTGTAAGTGCACAAATTTGTGTATGATGTTGTAAATACTGGCTATTCTGGTTACTGCGACAGATCTTAACTTGTATGCTTTGTGTAATGTAACAGTGTGCCCATTCACACCACAGACAACAGGCCACAAGGTGCTTTTGACTATCACTACAATGTGCTCTATCTTAACTCCTGCCAGAACCAGCTGAGCCTTCCTTTGTACTCCAGTGCAGAACTGTTTCATGCTACAATTTTTTTCTAACTTATTTTGCTAGAAGTATAAACTTTTCTATGATGCCTGTGTATTTCTTCTACTACATGGTTGTGCATTGTCTGAGTTGCATTGATATTTTACATGTTACTGGGAGGAGACAACTCTTTGCTCAGTCTAGAGCAGTGCTTTTCAGACTTTTTTTCATTGTGTACCGCCAGCACAACACAAAACGAATATGTGCCCCTTGGTATTGAAAATATTAACAGCATCTACTTTGTGGATACTGGTCTTCCGGGATGTTTTACTGGTTAGCGGGTCTGAAGCTTCAAACCTGCTAACCAGTGAAACAACAGCACTGTGGAAACCTCAAATTTTGCAGTTGCTACTTTTCTAATGTAACATTTTTTACACTTAACATTACTGTACACCTCTTTAATGTATGACTGTGATATCATAATAAAGTCAGCAACAAAACATAAAATAGACCTAAAATATTTTCGTATCCTTTCTGTGTTAGTGAGAGATGTGAGCATGTTTTGATAACATCAGCTTCTTGATTCTTGGTGGTGCAGTACCATCAGTGAGTATAACGTCCGTTTCCAGATGCAGGCAGTTTCTTTACAGGTGGTTGATCTGGTAACAGTAAGTGGTGTAACTTATGTGCATACCAGTTGAATTTTGACCTCCTTTTTCCCAATTAAAAATGTGTCCATTCTGAATTGCACCAATGCAAAAAAATTAGAACAGTTTACTGTGCGTTAATTTCAGACCACACTTGTGCTCAAACTATGATGTGTATCAGTAACAAAGATAAACCACTCCCAAAGCTGCTATGCATTCATCCATTCTGAAGTGCAACAATACAATTAAAAAATCTGACAGATTATGTCAGTAATTCAAAAGAAATATTCTCTTTCATATAATTCAGATAACACAATGATCTCATTACTGACCCACTACACAGCCAACTGGCTGGAAAATCTCTTAGAACAAGACAAATAAGCATTAAAATGCTCCATTGTTTGTTGCTGCACCCGGTCAGTGAAATTTTGAAGTAGCAGAATTGGGCATGTCCCCGACAAAATATTTACTGCTTGCCACTTCAAATTTCACCCTCAAAGTACTGCAACTAGATTTTAGGGTTAATGAATTGGGAGTGGTTTATGGCTCTGTATTTTTTTGGACCCAACTCTAGAAAGCTATCCCTCAGTAGTGACCCTCTTTAAGAGTTGTAATTGAAGAATCATTCTTAGGTTCTTTAATTCCTTTGGTCTGACATGCTGTTGGATGCGTATAAACATGTTGCTGTAGTCTAGTCAGACGTGATTAGATAACAGCTGAGAGTCTGTATTTATATTTTAATCATGAAATAATACAGGGTTATTCATAAGTCTGTGAAACATGTTAGAAAACTGGCTGATGCCACAGTTGAATGAAGACAGTAATGATTACATCTTTCAACAAGACGGCTCTCCAGCTCACTACAAAGACGTGCAAGGGTATCTCAATCGAAACTTGCCACAAAGGTGGATAGGATGCACAGGAAAAGAAGATGACGCATTAATGCAGTGATCACCCCAGTCCCCGGATTTAACCCCGTGCGACTTTTTCTTCTGGGGGTTTGTGAAGGACACTGTATTTGTGCCTCATCTCCCCACTAATCCAGATTTCCACAACTGTATCACTGCTGCTGTGGCTCTGGTCGACTGTGATATGCTGACATGCATGTGGAATGAGATGGACTATCGCATAGATGTATGCCGTATTACCAAAGGTGGACATATTGAGCATTTGTGAAATATGTAAAAAAAGTTGGGAGAGTTTCTCTCTTTATCGGCAAAAGAACTACAATGATCCGTTGAGTAGTTTATTTGTTGCGAATTTTTAAAATGTTTCACAGACGTATGAATAACCCTGCATTATAATGTACACTATATAAATATTTTATTGGCATTTCAACATGTTTAAAACGGTTTATTAAGGCAATTTGCATTTTTAAAAATTCAACACTTGAAAAAAATTCCTGAATTTTTTCACATACCACCCCTGGAAAAGCACGGTGGCGCAGTTCGTTGAGGCAACGCGCTACAAGCCATGAGGTTGCGGGTTCAATTCCCGATGGTGTCATTTGAATATTTCATTGACATGATCCTTCCAGCCGCACTATGGCCCTGGGGCAACTAAGCCTGTAACAGAAGTGAGTACCTGGAATATTTCCTGGGGGGTAAAGGCGGCCGATGCATAGGGCTGACAACCTTACCACCTTCATGTGCCGATTGTCTTGAAATCTGGGAGCCACAACCTCCTGGAACTCTCAGAGCCTGTCCAGGCCTGTAATGGGATTGCTTTACCTTTTTACCACTGGAAAAGCACTGGTCTGGAGTCTGTCAGAGTCAAGTAACACTGCCACGGCTGTTACTGCTGCTGCTGATGATGATTATGATAAAATTTGGAGAAAGTAGCAAAAATAGTAATTTTGTTGTAATGGTGATGAAAATAATAATGAAGTAATGGGAAAATTAATAACATTGAGTGAGCTCATTAATCTAATACTAATAAGCAATACAGTACCTCATTCATTGGTTTGATAACTTTTCAAGCCTGTAAATTTCTGTGAAGTAACTTGTATTTTGAGTCAGTTTTGATGTTCTTTGTTTAATAACTATCTTAATGTGATATAAGTCTTCGTCTTTATTTGTACATACATAATTCAGTCACCATGCCACAGTTTTGTGTATATGTATTCTTGGTTCTTCAACACCTTACAATTAGTGATGTCCATCAAAATCCCATTATTTATTATAAAAAACACCTGATATCATCTAGTCACTGATGCTATGATGCTGTAGAAAGAAGAAGCCACATCTTTACCATGTATTTTGTCTTGATATTTCACAATAACCTATTTATGTACGTGACAACTCACAAATTGTGTCTTGTATTACCTCTTTACTTACCACAAATTATAATAATGCTGTGGGTGTAGATTTGTAGTGGTATCATGTAGACAGAGTCTAAATGTTTTGTTGTATAAATTTCATAGGTAATCTCTCTCTGATATTAATTAAACAGTAGGAAATCAATTATTAATTTGTATAGTGAATTGCAATTTTTCATTTTATTCTTTACAGAAAGGCCAGAAATGTGATGAGGAATTAATAACAAATTAAAAGAATTCCCCTCCAACTCCACGGGCAATGATCAGATATTTTTAAAGCACTCTCAGAATGTGAAACATGGTTCATGAAACCTGAAAGGGGGAATTGTTTAAAAATGCAACTCTCTAGGAAGTATATTTATGGGATTTTTTTCTTTTGCAGTTTTTTAAACGTATTGGAACAAGAACTCATAAAACTAAGCTTAATTATGTCATTAAAAAATGACTGTTATTGATATACTCGTATTATCAGTACTTCATCATTGCAAGAATTTGCACAAAGAAACCTTGCCAAATTTTACATTCATTGTTCCGTGCATCATTATAATTGTTTCAAAATAATAACCAACACAATGACACTTATGGACTATCCTTTATTTCAGGGGTAGTCGTCATTCACTCTCTACATGTTTCGA
>Ga0123354_10004233_pt1 | contig 20247 bp, 10 predicted proteins | sample TergutLab28metaG_2_FD_97872 | JGI IMG/M metagenome (GOLD analysis project Ga0123354, IMG submission 97872) | Labiotermes labralis P4 segment gut microbial communities from Petit-Saut dam, French Guiana - Lab288 P4 | ecosystem: Host-associated > Arthropoda: Insects > Digestive system > Gut ...
TAAAAATTTTTATCCGCTAAAAAAAAATTTTCCCCCCCCCTTGCCCCGCCCCCCCCCCCCCCAAAAAAAAAAAGAAATGTGTAAGAGGTATGAAGGCATTTGTTTCCAAATTACGCGCGGTGTAAACATTAAACAGTAAATGAATCTTGTGAAAAGGTAGTCCTAACTCTTTTGAGTGGAAAGATACTCAAAAAATGTAAAAATTGTTCTGAAGGTACATTCCGAAACTGATCTATAACTGTCATTGTGTGGTGGATTTTCAGAGGATTGCATTTATTGGTTCTGAATTGTATGAACTGTTTCAGGGAACTCACTTTGGAGAATAAATATCATCCAGGTTGTGAGGTTTGGAGTTCTTAGGCCATTCAGTATGAAGATTGGTGTCTGTTGGGATGTGACAGTGTGGTTTGGTAGATGTACCAGGCTACACTGTGTCACATCCCAAAAGACAGAAGTCTTAAAAATCCAGGACATATTTTTTCACATATATTTTGTGGCAAGGACTTACTGCAAATTTTTTTGTATTTGATTCACAGATTTAGACAGAATATGTTATTTTAGTAATACACTGAGCTAAATAACGCTGGATTCCCAAGCAGTTACATTTTGAGGAAGTGTCCGAATGTATTTTTTTGTGGGTGTTTATGTTTTTGTAGTTTCTTTCAGAAATTTTGGTAACTACGAATGTTCAGACCTGCTATGCATTTTTTTGTCTGTAAAGATACCATTCATCTTCCAGGAACCAAACACATTTCAGTACCATTAATGATCTGAATTTATGTTTGGGAGGTACTAAGCTCAGGTTTCAGCTGGATTATTGTCTGTCCTGACTGGGTGATTTTTGTGGTTTTATCAGTGTCATGAGTGCAGTGCAAGGAAGTATTCACTGTGTCTGCTTCATTCCAAGTCCTTTCAGTTTCTCATTTATCAGACACCCTATCATTTGATGCTATATAATTTTAAATATTGACACTGTCATTAAACACCACACAGAGAACCTTTCAGAGATGAAATGTGTTACAGAATGATATTTTAATTGCTCAAACCTAACTGTGACCATATTTGTACTTGTATAATAATTATGATGCCTTGACATGTTACAATATTTTGATCGTTTTCTGTTCATCACATTGTGATTTAATATGCAGCTATTTTAATTAATTGATTGTGTTTACTACCTTTTGCATAGATAGGATAATATTACAGTGTATCTGAGGTATGGTGTGGAAGGGTTGACTGAATGCGTAGGGGACATGATAGAAACCGTTGGTGTGTGTGTGAGTTTTAAGAATAATCCTTATCAGGTTGCAATAATTCCATCTATTATGTGAGAACTTGAGTCATATTTCAGCATGGTTATTTTGTACTTTCAGCAGCTTATAATCTGGATGGGTCCACAAGTACAGCTGTGTTTATTCCACACTTTTTTTAGAATAAGGCTTTTAGTCACATTTTCATTCCTGAATATATTGTAAATGACCTGGTGTTAGTGGATGCATTCCTCAGTACAATTCAACTGAACTATTAGATGTTCATATTTATGTTATGATTGCTTCTCATGTTATCAGTTGCAATGTGTACTAGCACAGAAATGAAGTCTTTATAGTTGGTGACTAGACATGTGATTCTTAAAATGGATTCCATCTTCTAGAGTAACCAGTCTGGTGCCATACATACATGTATGAAAATGCTGAAAAGGTTTCAGGTACCAATACAGAACAAAATCTTTGCCAATAACCATTATTCTCTACAGAAACATAATAAGTCTGAAGGTATTCATTTCTGCTGATAGATTGTAAAATTGTGTTTGCTGATACTCTAATGACAAAATGAAAAATCAGACACACCCAGCACGAGCAGATGTGTGACTTTGGCAAGTTTCCCAGTGTACAACAGTATTGTTTGCTGTTATGTATCTGGCCAAATGAAGTGTTGAATGTGAATATGGTAGCATAGCAGGTAAATGCAGTAAGATTAGGAATTTTAAAGTCTTGCTATATGCCAGCAGCATGCTGATGGAAGTAACCTTGATGTAATAAGTAAGCATTGATAACTCATTCATTGAAGTGATAGGCTGTGGACCAGATAGTTCCTAGTAGGGTGTTAGGTCCTTTGTCTTTGCTGCTATTCTCCCAGTAGCTGTGGGGCCCATTCTCCTGTCCAGTAGGTTGCTCCTTCCTCATGGGTGAAGACAGCTTGAGCTTCAAGCTGATTATTCATATCATCCAGTATCAAGATATGCATCTTATTATTGGGGTGAGGTCAGACAGCTGCTCAGTACTGCAGTCAGTTATGGGCCAACTGGACAGACAGTATGTGAATGAATGTAGAGCATGATGGAGTGTTGACTTACAGTGCAAACCAAAGTTCTCTAAGAGAAACTTGCCCCATTGTCACTTTGTCCACCACAGATCACACATGGACTGCCCCGAGATCAAGCCTGGGCCTCTCCAATGAGAAACAGGCAGCTAAGTGCCTGAGCTGTAGCAGGTTTTACAAGCCAGCTGCAGTTGTCCCAAGGAATCAGACCCAGGACCTTATGGATAGGACTGGCAGGGCCTTCTAGGGGTCTGATAGTGAGATAAGGTGTTTCCCTTATATGCCATTTGATGTAATGATGAAGAAAAAGGCTTGCTTTTTAACTGGAATGTGAATGTAAGGGTGCATTTTAATACCAAAGGAAAGAACTCGTACCTAAGTTCTGTGTACTCTGTTATGAAGTATTCATATCACCCATTTAACACTTTAAGATGCTGTGTGCTCTTCCAGCTACATAGACTAGGTACCCTATGGTTAACAAAAGCCCTTCACTCCTTCAATAATGCATAGGAATAACCCACTGAATTTCCAGCTTTTACACCCCTTATGTCAGTTTAATGTGTTATTCCATGGGGTGGAACATATTTCTGGAAGTACAGTAATCTGTCTGGACATGCATTAAATGAAGAGCAGCATTTATTGGAAAATTTATCCTCTAATGAGAATGTAGAGTGAAAGGTAGTTTAAAATTTCTTCCAGTTAATGGGAATTATTTTAACATGAGTGGGAATGAAAACAGGAATGTAACTGGCATTAGTTGGCGTAATTGACATAATGTGTTTCTGTAATTTTTTTCTCTGCTTCCTGGCATTCATCAAATAGAAAATATTGCTGCTATGGATGGAAAATAATTACACCCATCCCACCCAACCATGAAGAAAGTATGCACAGAACACTTAATGGACTAAGAACACAAAAGATAGCATACATGTGTAACATGAATTTCTGTTATTCTTGTATTGAGTTGTATATACCTGTCTGGAACATTATCATGTTTAAGTCATTGCAGGATACCATTCAGGAGGTATTAGCTACATATCTGAAGGTACACTGTGTTCATTGTAGCTGTGCCATTAGGTGATAATGCATAACGAGGAATGCTCAAAGAAAGAGGACAGTGCTAGTCACAAGAGGTGCAGCACAGTGAATACAATGGATGATTTGTTATATCACATAGAATGCATTATTTCTGTCTTTGTTCACTACTGTGTTTTATTTAAAGATATGTTTTCTTCCATTATGCACATCTGTATTATAATTAACAGCTGATTACCACTGTCCCATTTCCTTATTACCTTCTTATGATTCTTCTGTTTATGAATGTGGGACAGGATTTTAGATTTCATTGCAGAGTTTTAAAACTCCATGTTTATGTACCCCCCATCATTATTATTCTCTGTAAATAAGTTGATCACAAAACATTATGGTATATTCTGAAACATTGCTTCTCTAACAGCATTGTTTTAAATTGTCCTTTGAAATGACGGGAACTGAGAAAATGTGATAAAAAGTCTGATCACAGAGTATTGAGACTGAATATATATGTCTCAAATAATTGCTCTGCTGCACTGAATTCATACATGTACTGATATGTTACTGCACATTGAAGGATGTTTACAGCTGATTTCATTGCTTCACTTGTTTATGGTCTGTGTTTAGAGTCAGAGAATTTTTGTTACATGTCAATTTGAAATTTGTAAAAATGGGAACCAGAACTTAAAAGTTGATGCACAGGGCATTTGGAGATGCAGTAATGAGACTAGTTCCAGTTTTTGGGTGCTTACATTGTTTTATAGTAGGATGAATTTCCTTCAAAAGTACTAAGCATTCTGGACACCCTTGAACTAATGTAAGTGATGAATTAATAGTGAGTGTGACAAGAGATTCACAGTTTGTGAGTTTGTGAATTTTATGAAGAGCTGTATTTTTAGACTTGTGACTGAAGATTTGGGAATAAGTTGTGTTTCATCTCAAAATACATTCTGTGAATGATTACATTTGAGCATAAAGAAAATACTTCTTCATTTCTTTTGATGTGCTTGAATCTTAAAAAACTATGAAAACATCTTTAGTGTATTGTAACAAGTTGTGAAATGATTGTGATACCCAATACAAGCAGCACTGTAAGATGTAGTTTCTTGACAGTGCTTTCACATAACTAAAATCACTCACATTCACATGGACTTCATCCATCATCACTCCATGTTCAGTAAAAACACGCTGCGTTTCGGTAGTTAACTGCTTCTGTCCTCAGGTGATAAACAACTAATACTAAGAAATAAATTGGCCAAATATGACATACAAATCTTCATAAAACATATGTGAGGAACACTGCCCATTATGTCTAAAAATATAAATTCACATAAGCGAACCTAAAGGAATTTTAACAAGTTGGTATATATATAAAATATCCCCTCTCATAATATCAATAACTAATCTGATAAAATATCTGAAGAATCAGTAAAATATAAAATAGTCAAGTATATATAAAAACCAATACCCTCTGTTGGTGGGAGTAAGAACCAACAAAAAACATAACGAAAACAACCGCTATTGGATGAAAGAACCAACAATATATAGTATGAGAAAAACAAGAAACTTACTCATTTCATATTTTAACTCCTTCACTATCAAGTGGAACCAAATAGTGAAATTTCCACGTTTAACATATGAGTTGTTTGCTTGTATTTCCTGTAATTAGGAATAGGCTTAAATTGTAAAATACCACCTTGCGTCCATTGCCAGTTTGATGTGGCCAAGTGCCCTTCTTTCAAATTGTATGTATGTTCCCTTAATCTTGTAGCTAAAAGTCTGCCAGTTTCATCAATTTGCATTTTCCCAATTCGTGTGGGATCTTGTAAATAGCCATGTTCTTTCTTGTATTTTCGTAATAGTTTTTTCCCCCCTCAAATAACTTCCCAACATACATTCATCATCATGGAATCCCCTCCACTTTCTTACCATAGCTGAAGAAGTGTGCCTAGTACACAGCCAGACCAAAGTGGTGCTAATAGTTGTCATTGATTATGACACGTGTTCCACACAAGTATGTACAACAGGAGAACAGGAATTCCTCTTTCTGTTGACATATGCTGAGATGCCTTGAAATGCAGAGCATTGTAAATATGTACAAAAACAAGAAAAAAGGGATGTGAATCCAGCAGGCAGTAAATTTACCTTGACAATACACATAACCCATTGAGCCCAGCTTGTGCAGGAGTTGATTGTATTGCACAAATGAGACATGCATTTACATACTTAGTATGGCTCCTTGTGATCCTCTTATGTCCAGTAAAGATAAAGAAATGCTAAGTGCATAAAGATTTTATGATATGGTAATACTTTGATGTAATGTAATAGAACTGCTCTTAACAGTTCCAAAAACCAAGTCTTAACCGTGCTTCCTGCACTAGCAGTAACAATGGAACAAGTCAGGAGCCTGCTTTGAAGGTGGTTGATGGCCCATCCAGTACCATATATTGGTTTTACGTATTCAGTCTTGATACTTCTTAATTAGACCTCATGTGTATAGGAGTGCACATAAGTTAAAACATACTCTTTAGTTCTTTATTCTTCACCTTCTTGCTGGAGATCATAATTTTATATTTCTGAAAGAAGAAAAACTGTAATTCCATTCCATTGCTTAATATGAAAATAGATTCTGTCTTGAGTGATTCATGATGTATCTTGAGGGTTATTTTAGGTAATACTGACCTCAATTTGAAATTTAATGTTTCTGCAGTTCAGCAGATTGATATTGTAATCTAATGGGGTATGACACTACATATTGTGGTAAGAGGGTACCATCATATTGGAACAACACACTATCCCTGTCTTCGTTACGGGTGCTGGTCAGTTGTTCCTCTTGTAATGTTGGTACCCGTATACCAAGACTGTGGTAGCGCAGTGGTTAAAGTGCTGTGCTACAAATCAGAAGGTTGCTGGTTCAATCCCAACTGGTGTCAGTGGATTTTTCATTGACATAATATCCTTCCGATCACACTATGGCTCTGGGGTCGACTCAGCCTCTAGCAGAAATGAGTACCAGAGTATTTCCTGGGGGTAAAGGCAGCTGGTGCATAAGGCTGACAATTTACCACCATCCTGTGCCGTTTTCACGAAATCTGGGAACCTTAACTTCCTGGAACCCTCTGGGCCTGTCCAGTCCTGTAACGGGACTGCTTCACCTGTTTCCTTTTACCTGTATACCAAACTGCAGGGTGACGTAATCCAAAAGACCACATTTTATTTTTGCAAATGTCAGAAGGAATGTTTAATGTGTGTATTGTTTATGTGTGGGAGGTATGATAATGTGGTTTGTATAGTGACTAGGCCACAGGCTTGACAGCTGAAGATTCTCATTCAGTTTCTGGCAAGGTGCAAGAGAGTTTTGTCATCTCCCAATTGTCCAGCCTGGCTCTGGGCCCCACCCAGCCCCCTCTTCACTGGCTACCAGGCACTTTTTCCCCCCAGGGGGTAAAGTGGCTGGGGTGTAAAGCTGGCCACTTACCTGGTCTAGTGCTGAGTTTAAAGAATGCATCTCTACTCCTGCACATCTTCAGGCTTGCACAAGGACAACTTTACTTTGTAAATTAGAATTGAGTGATCAGAAGACCACAGTCTGACCTGAAATAGTCAATATATTAGGACAGTTGTAGCACAAGGGTGATAAAGGCTGAAAATTCTGTCTGTCAAACTTTTCACGGTTAGCCTTCATCATATTAACTCCTAGTGGATGGCATCTGCTTGCACCCAGCTCAGATACATATATTCAGTGTTTGGTGAATGTTTGAAATCTCGTAATAGGGTCAAACATTGTAATTTGGAATTGCTTTGTCAGTAATTTAAAAATGACTGGGGATGGGAAATTGTACTGTAAAAATTTGTTAGTGTGAAACAATTGATGTGAATATATGAGTAGGTTCCATTAGGTGTAATAAAACCTTGGTAGTGGCTACTTCTGTGCTGTGTGCTATTTCTCTTACTAGAAACAAGGAATTTCAAGAGCATGTGCTGTATGTAGTAAACTTGTTCAAAGAAATTTTACATATTTATTGATGCAACTGGCACTGGCATGTGAACTCAGGCCCTTTTAAATCCAGGACATTGCAGTCTTGAACAGATTTCTTGAAATAAAGTAGCAGTATAGATATTCATATGAACTGTGCTTTATCAGAGCATCAGTTTCAATGTACATGATGTAACTAATATTGGCAAATGTTTTTCCTACCAAGACCTCTTGTTGAATAAGTACATCAGGATTGTGCAGATGCCTGCATATTTAGTCATATATGAAATTCCTGTAATAGCTGTCATGAGCTCAGACATTTTTTTATGCAGTTATGTAGGGTGCTTACTGTTCCTGATATTTTTAAATTTTTTTGACCTTCCAGCCTTCAATATATGATATTTAGTACTTTTTTAGTTGTCTGATAAATAATGGTTGAGCATGGCTGAAGAATTGTGTAAGAAAAGGCCCATTGTTCTTCCGTCAGTCATAAGCTAATGCTGCTGCACACCATCAGGAGGAAATATATATATATAATGGCCTTTAGAATTCTGTAAAGGAACCAGCAAAGATCGCATATTGTGTCGCACCATACATTTTTTTTTCAGTCTTTAATAATATACATTAACAATATGCTGTTTGCTGAAGTCATGATGATTCAAATTGCCATGCCAGTAGGCACCCTACTTGCTTTTTGGTTATAACTTTAGCACTATCGTCTTGTTTTCATGCTTACGCTACTAGAAGGAAATGGCACTCGGTCATACACATCCCTCACCACTGTTAACCCTACTGTAGGTAAGGACTCTATAATGCATTGTGATGTGGTCAGCACAGGATTTTACGAATGGAGGTGTATAGAATATACTGGGCTTGTGATGGTGTTGTATTACAGATCATTGTCTTGTTCATGCAATGTTTTGAGAGCATGTACAAACATCTCTTGATGAGGCTGCAAAATCACATAAAATTGAATGTGAGAGACTGTAATTTCTTTTTCGTTTGTGTTGTTGTCATGAGGTGCTGTGCACTTGTTTTGCTGTAAACATAGCCAGATTGCTGCTTCCTTTGGCAGTGTGTTGTGTCATAACCCCATGTTTTGGACAAGATATCTCTTGTCACATTTGCATCTTTGTGTAATTTTCATATTTCTCATAAGTACAAGCACATGTTCGTCTGTGGGGTTTTATAGAATACATGGCATAGTTCTCAAATGTCATATTCAAGTCTTTATAAAGGTATGGAAAATGTATGTTTGATTTTGTTGCTTTTTTTGGTGTTGTACCAAGTGGAAAACTACATGACACGTAAAAATGAAATATTGTAATTTTGATGGATGCAAAGAAAATTTTTTAATGTGGTATTTGTATTGATGATGGAACTGCTTATAAAGCTGCTGACCATCTACATCATAATACCTAATCATGTCCCACACAACATGGCTTGAGCAAGATCTATACCACATAGCCACATACTGCCCCAGGATAGGGTCATACGTGGAATTTTGTGTGACAGGATTTGAATAATCGTGGCCTTCATTACTGTTTAATCCTTCAACTGCCACAGTCCAGTTACTCAATAATGGTGTTCTGAAACAGCATCTGAACTGCAGTTTGTATTTATTTTCATGACAGCAACGTGGGCCGGGTTAGCATAGTCGGTGTAGCAACTCACTACAGGCTGGTCGGTACAGGGATTGAATCCTGTTGGAGGCAAGATTTTCACACGCATCGAGATTGGCCCTGGGGCTCACCCATCCTCTTGCACAATGGGTACAAGGTCTTTGCTAGGGGTAAAGTGGCTAGGGCGTGGCATTAACCATTCATCCCCACCTAGCACCAAGGCTAAAGAAATAGTAGAGCTATACATCTACTCTCCTGGGCATTCATGGCCTGTTGTAGGGTGAACTTTACCTTCACCTTTGACAGTGAGCAACTGCCTGTTAAGTTATGCATTGTGATAAATTTACACTCATGGTCCAGATTTTGATGGAACAACATATTACAAGCCCCTGTAATATCAGCCCGTAAAATTAAATTTTTGTTCGCATTGGAGGTTTGTTTCCTCAGGGGTAAAGTGCTTGAGATATGATGGTGACCATTCTCCTCCTCTCAAACCAAGGTTAAAAAATGTGTGGAGCAATACTTGCCATCTCCCAAATGTATTGAAGGCATGGTGTTCAAAGAACAGCCCTAACTTACTTTTGACAGAATTGGCTTTCGTATGTGTATTGGTAAATTATGTTATTAGGTCAGTAATGTTTCCGGCAAGATTTATATAGCTTTTAATGGAGTTGATGTTTTCTGTCACTTTCCTTACACTGACCATCAAGACTGACATGGAATTGTGAATATTACAAATACAGAACAGACCTATTTTTTAAACCCTAATTTTGACATTTTCAAAATGAGCCTTTATTAGAAAGTCATGGGGTATAAACTCCTTTCTCATTGTATCTGTGTCCTCATTTTGCCGTAATTACATTATTATTTAAATATTTCAATGAGAGCATACAACTCCATAACACACAAGCGACAAGGTGTATTCCACTGAAGTACGCTATTTTCGAAATGGATTCTTCCAGAATTTAGATTCCTGTATGGTCATGATGAATATTCATTGGTGATACAGATCATTTTATTTTCCTGTTTCTTAGCTGCTTTGAACAAAATTCTTTGGCTGAAGTGTGTGCAATTTTTATCACATAGAACCGTCTCCAAGTTTGTTGTCAACAAAGCTGTGAAGGCCATAGCAAAATTATGAGCAGCATTGTATTGCACACATTACATTGACATACTGTAGACCCAGAATTATATGGTTTTTTGTACCCATCTTGAACCTGATATACATGTGGAGAAAATGTGCTCCAAAATATATTCACAAACTGCTCCAATATAACAGCTGTCAGTGACTTTTATTTCACCAGTTGCTGTGATTTAATGTCTTGTAAAGAACAACAACTCACCTGCAGCATTGTTGATCATTTGCATCATGGGTTATGTCTGCATGGTTGCCAACAATGAACAGTATTTGGTGAAACACATAAAAGATTTCAACAATGACATGCTGTTCTGCCTTACAGTGGTTAACCAAGAACCACCAGCACATTGCAACAAGCAGACGCTGGATGTGATCATCAGAGATGGTCACAAAAAATGATGGTTTGAGAAATTGTAGTGCGGCTTGCAATTGGACACAATATTTCAGACACAAGACATGAAGAATGGGTAAATTTTTGGAGAATGATGGTCTTATAATTTGGAAATTTCATAAAATATTACAGTTTATTGTTTATTGTAATATACTCCCTGTGCTGTGTTCATGCAGAGAAGTAAATGTCAAAATTGCTAAGGTTCTTGAAGCCAACATAATCTTTTTGTGTATTGTGTTGCATATTTATGGTATCAGAAGAGTTTAAAACAGATTTTGTAGTTCCCAGTAAGACATGCAAGCCATGCCATGGCTCAGGCAGTTACTCACCATCCTTTCACAACACAGGCCAAGTTTCAGTTCCAGGCTAGTCCAATGGGATGTGTGGTGCACTAAGTGGCATTGGGACAGATTTCACTTCAAATACTCTAGTTTTCCCTTGTCAGTAATCATTCCAGCAGTGCTCCTTACCCATTTGTCTATCATCAACACTGTATAAACGTAACAAGAGGGGATTGTTAAATAACATGCTTTTCAAAAAATAATACTTATTTTATGTTATGTGATACATTTTGCTGTAGTGACCTTTTGCAAGGTGATGGGATTGGGAAATCTGAGCTTCATGTTCAGTGAGTGATGGTAATCATGCAGACGGGCCAGCACAAACTCCCCAGTGTGCATTCATTTTATAAAACAATATGTAAAGAGTGCATAGAGAGTTAAAGAGAATAAGGTTTGAACATGCAGGACTTAAATTGCTTTGTAATATAAAAGTGCCAGTAGATTAATGAGTACTCCTCCACCTAAGCTGGATGGTGTGTGGTTTAAACTGTAACTATATTGAAAATGAAGGCAAGTTGGCAGTGAAAGGTTTAAAATAAGGGGTAATACATTTCCTTAGAGGCCATACAGATTCTGACCAGTAACGGCCTTTGCAAGCCAGGAGTCTATACACATTACAGCTTTTTTTTTTACTCTCTTCCCAGTAAAGTAATGAACAGCAGTTGTGTTATGTACCATCCAAAAAATGATATCCTATACGCAGTATAGTTTCAGTTTTATGGCAGTTCATTGTTACTGAAATCCCATTCTCCTGTGCAAGGCATCTAGGGATTTCAAAGGAGCATATTAAAGTCTGGAATTGATTTCCATTTTCATGGTGCTTTGATTTGTTATTTCCCCCACTCCCAGTAATGGTCCTATATATTTGAATGTGTTTATATTAGTATAAATAAATTTTCTGTTTGGATGTATAATATCTTGAAATTTATGTTAGTGATGTCTCCTTTTCTTACACAGCTACTTTCCACGAAGACACCTTGCATGAAAGCTCATTGTTCAGATGTGTTTTTGACACATGGAATTTTGTTCCAAGAAGTCTCACATGACATGTGGTTTGTGGGCACATATTGCAAACTTTTGTTTCACGTAAGGTGTTCATCCATTTTGAAGGGAATTTGTAATGTGTGTAGGCTTTTGATTTTTTAATTCTAGTGATGCTGAAGTTGACACAGGGAGTGGTCACCTCCTGCCTGAGCAGCCAAATGATTTTTAGCTGATTCATAGTACTGTAGATGTGTTGCCATATTTCAGTATAATATAGGCTTTTTCCACCATTACCCACAAAATATTTTGTTTTTTGTACATTTGTTAAAAGCATGTTTCTGTATGACTGTTACAAATGAAGTATGAAATATTAAAAAGTTATATGTAAGAAACCAGTTACCCTATTAATGTTAGTGTCAGTTGAAATACTAACTCAGAGACCTTTGTTTTCCAACCTCCTAGGTGCTATCTCTCCCACACAGTTTCACTGTAATAGAAAAGTGGATTTGCCAAGAGAGCTCAGAAACATGGACAGTTTTAGTAATATCTAACTGGTATGGATGTTTTGTGAGGTTGGGTTAAACAGCGAGTTTTTGTGTTCCCTGTGGAAGTTTTCTGAAGGGTTAGAATTACCAGCTGAGCTGATGATTTATGCATGCCAAGTTAAAAAATGTTAGCATTTCTTTTGATTCTAATGTGTCATTTTTTTTGGTAAGTTCAAGATAAATTCTTTGAAATGTTTATGTATTTCATTTGTAACAGTCCTCCATATGAAGTCACTTGCTGATCTTGCGCACTTGTCCAGATAATTATTTCATTGAAATTTGTCATTTTTGTAAGATGACCATCGCATAGTATAGATCATGTTTGTTGTGTTAGTGTGTGTGTGTCATATTGTTGTACCATATCTTGCATTCATTCCTGTGCTTGAAATTTAATTTTAAATACTTGTTTGTCATACAGAAAGGTTCTTCAGTAAGTAAGGTTCCCTCAGTCATAAAAATTATATGGGGAGTTTTTTCAACTTTAATGCATATCATTTATTTCACTCAAGTATCATTGTTTTTCAACATAATCCCCAAGCACATTGATGTACATGACCCCTCTTGACATAAGTTTAAAAATTTCTTCATGGTAGAGATCATTCTGTTGCATTCACATCCATTCATGAGAAGCCATTTCCACTTGGCAATCTCCCAGATGTGAATTCAGTGGCCTACATAAATGACAGTCCATTCTTCATTTGCTGGCCAACCAATACGGTCATCATGGATGTCCATTTGATCATTTTAAGACTGCATCATTGTATAACCTGTTGACCTGTCTCTGTACCATCATCACACGTGTTTCATTCATACAGACTGAATCACAGTTATAAAATTCCTGCAGGGCAGTGTTTTCTTGTCTATGCCATTGTTCATCAGTTTATCCCTTGAATGACAGGCATCTCATGACTGACTTGTGCCACCTGCTGCATGTGCTTCATCATGCCAGCAAATGTGTTTCATTGACGTGAAAGTTCCATGCTAAGGAACCTTACTTATTGGACATACTTTCTGTATATGTGTGATGCTTGTGTATTGCTTATGCCATATAGCAGCAGTTGGAAGCTTGCACTGTGTCAGCCATATGTAGCACATATTGTTTTCAATTTAAATGTGTATTGTGTTCACGTACTTCACGATTAGCTTTCAAAATTAAGGACATAGTTTTGTTTAGAGGTCTTTTTAATGACATGAATTCTTACATTGATTTCTAGACTGACTTTTAGCAACGTTCTGTGCCCACTATACCACATGGACTGTCCAAAGTATAAGAACTCAGTCTCTTTTGTATTGACTTAGAACAGAGGCTTCCATTCACAGTAATAATTAGTGTTTTATTTAGCCATGCTGTCAGTAATTAAGACCATACAACATATGATACGGAGCATCAGTGGAGATGATGCTGTGTTATTGGGTTAGTAGTTCCTGACATTGTGAAGGATTGTAGGGCCTGTATCTTCAGAGTCAGGCATTATAAGAAGTAGATGCTTGAGTGGAAGGTGTAGGTGCTATAAACCTTTGAAACATTGGGTACTACTCACCCATCAATGTAGTGTCAGATATCAGAGCCCCTGTGTACTTCAGCACTGATGTAAAAACCTCAAATCTTGCAGAACTTCTGCTTGCCAGCAAAAAAAAAAAAAGGATTTCATAAAGTAATTGTTATGTCACTGGCATTTAATGAATATTTTCACATTCAAAGTACTGTCGTAATGACTTTGTGCACTCGTCCTAAGGTCCTGATGTGTTATCAACTGGAAGATTAAAAATGAATCTCATTGTGCATACCCTTATTTATATAATAGTGGTTAGTTAACCAGTCAAGTAATTTTTTGTTTTTGAGAACCTGATCATGTGTTGCCGTGACCATGAAAGTCACCCATGCATTTCTGGCCTAAGTCACTTGAACCTAGTACACAATAACACAGGCCATCCCGTGGCTCAGGTGGTTAGTCACTGGCCCCCCAACACTAAGGGTCACATTTAATCCCAATCCAGTCTTTATGGGATTTGTGGTGGACAAAGTGGCACTGGAACAGGTTTTTCTTTAGGTAATGTATTTTTTCAGTTTTCCTTGCCTTTATCATTCTATGAATGCCCCATATTTGTATTTCACTCATAAGCCTTCGACAGACACTATACATTCCTAGCAGTTGACAGCATTATTAAATAAAACACCTCCCTCTTTTTCAGCCACACACCTCACTTTCTACGATGCATGTTAATATTGTCCTGCCATCTGTAATTAAATCTGCCACATGGTCTCTTCCCTTTAGGTCTTCAGGCAAGAATTCTGCACATTTTTCTCATGTCCCTGATGCGTGATAAGTATTCATCCCAGCTAATCCACGATTTTGTCAGGGTACTGATATTACAAATTCCAGTACGTAATTATCTGCACCCACCTCCTACTTTCCCTTCCATAGGTCCAGATGTTTTCCTTAGCTCATTATGCTCAGACGTGTTCAGATTATGTTCTTCCATGTAGTGTGAGACTGTATTTTACACCCACACAACCAAAACCAGTTAAGGAATTTTATATATATGTATGTATTAATCTGTGTATTTTTAAATTGTACATTGCAAGATTAAATAGTTTTTCCCCAGTGGTGGACAGTGTTATGCATATTTGATATGCCATTAATTATCATTAGTGTAATTTTTATTTGTTGCTGTTTTTTTTATCTGACTTACAAGGCAATGCCTTTATGATTATTACTTTCATTCAGTGCTATTTTTGGAATTATACTTGCAAGAGTAGGATGACTTTGATGAGGGTTATTAAATCCGATTGAATTGGGAGTGGACTGATGTGTTGGTCTATCACCATCAGTTGCTGTACTAGCCAGTTTTTTTTTAATTGCCTTGCCATTGTATGTCTCTGTACCATGTAAGCAGATTAAAGCTCATTAGTGAGATTGAAGAGGATCAGTTTTGTGAAGTAGCAGGAATTAATTATCATGAATTGGTAGTAGTAGTACTCTCTAAGAGGATTGCATACAAGATTAATATAAAGACCAAAAGTTATGACTCTTGTTTGTGTATTTTATTAGGTCACACAATATTGTAGCCAGCAGATTTCACCCATTTCCATGGTCCCTGGCTGAACATTCAGGGTTCATTTCCCATCATTTCACAGCAGGGGTAGGGATTCTTTTCTCCATACCCAGAACAGGTGTGAGCCCCAGCCTTCTCTACAATAGATACTAGATGATTTTTACTTCCACATAAAATGACCCTTTGTGTGAAGCTGACCAATCACCTCCATCAATTTTCGGGGTTAAGAGTGGAACTGTGCCTTTACTCCTTTATATTCCATGTGTGTGCTGGTGTGATGTTTAATTAAGCACAATGAAAACTTCACCTTTACGTAATTTTAAATACCCAAGTATTTTCATTTTTAGGCATCCATTGTTGTTTAAAAAAATGTTTATCTTGTTATCACTAAGCAATTTTTGGCATAAATGATGTTTTACAATTGCTGTAATTTCAAAGTATGGAAATTGTAATGTGGTGTACTGTTAAGTTTTGTCTTAATGGGAAACTTGTTTCACTTACATCGTTAACGGGTAGCTGCAGTTCACCATTATGGTAATTTGGCTCCTGAAATTTTTGTCACTGTATGTTGCGGAGTTTTAATAAATATTACAGTAGGTGGAACCGTAAACCCAAGATACAAAATACTGATATAAGAAATGTGTATTTAATTTTTGTGTCGAGTTATCTTGGAGGGAACTTGCATTGAAATTGAGAAGGAAATTGGAACAAAACAATATGAAAAAATGATTTCTTTCATTCATAGCTAATTTGATCTGCCTCTTATATGCATTTCCCAGTTTTGGCAGTGTTTTCCAAACTGTGTTTCACAAAACTTCTATGGTTCTATAAGGAGTTTGCAGGAGTCCTGTGTATAAATATCTGTAATTACAGATGTCAGTTTATGTATTAAACTTAAATCTCACTCCCAAGTTAAGTTATGATTCAACTCAAAATATCTTAGTGTTTGAATGATTTTGTCTAGAGTCTGATGCAGTGACTGTTTCTTCATTCATGTGTGTGACACTTTGTTTGAAAAATAATCATACTCGCAATGTACATGTACAGTTTTCCATATTTTTGTGTGAAATTAGTTTTTTTGGGGGGGGAGGGGGGTGATGAGTCATTCAAGCAAATTTTCGCGAGTGAAGGAAGATTTATACTGACCGACACATCCAATAATCTTTCACAGCTTTAAATTTGTTGATTTCATTTGTACTAAAAGTGTAAAATGAAGCAGTTCAGACTCATAAAACATGAAGTCTGCATGTTTTGCAGTTTATAAAACTTGCGCACTGCAGCAGGCAAAGGTTGCAGTTGCTGTCATTGTGTGTGCTAAAATGAAGCAGTAACTATAATAAATGAAGTATAAAAAGTGCCAACTCTTCTGCAGAATTGGTGGAACCACCAAGTAATATTAAAAGTTGGGGACTTCCTTAACTTCCTTACTGATTTCTCTAGTTTTTTTATTGTTTTAAATTTTTATTCATTATTTATTTCCCTTCTCCCATGCCATCTGACATTCCTCAGTTCATCTGTATTCCTTGCAGGATGTCACAGTTTGCAAGAAAGATATGCCCACAAAATTAAAAAGGAAGCCTGAATGAAAATATTACAGTTAATCAAGATGTTGGGATTTTGTGATTTCACAGGATGAACCTTGCTAGTTGTTACTTCCTGTGTGTAAGTTTAAAAATTCATGTGTTGGGAAAACTGTGAAAAATAGTAGATGCTGGTCCCTGTATGACATAGAGTGGTATATAATAATTTTGAAATATCTCTTACTATGACTGACATATTTTTCCACGTGCCCACGTAAGTTAAAGTTCAGTTTAATGTGTTGTTTAAAATGAGGAAATAATGTACATTCATGTCAGAATAAACTTTTAATCGTAACTTATGTTCATAATTTCTCCTTAACAGTCAATGCTATTTGTCATAGAAACTTAATCATTATTCCATGACTTGAATTTTCGGATATATGCTGTGAGAGTCTCAGGTCTTGCAAAATAATTTTTATCTCCTAAATTAAACAACATTGTGAAAGTATCACTATTTCTCTTTTCATTTTTACAGTGACTGAGCCAGACGCAGTGGGGTCAGACACAGTGGCTGCACAGGGGGTTCCCCCCACTTACGTGCAGTATGTAGAAGGATCAGCAGACCAGGCCATCTATGCCGCCACCAATGGACAGATGTGAGCATTATTTAGGAACATAAGTGTATATATGTCATATACTGTATGATTAGTATGAAGTGGAACACCTCATATTTATTATTTACTGCGAGTAAATTCGTACTAGATTAATGTGGAATGTGAAACCTGCAGGAGTAGTATATCTGTGGTATATGCCATAGCGGAGGCACAATAAACACTTTTAATATCTGACTTACAGCCAGTTGCACTGCAGTGTGAGAGCTGATCAATACCCACACAGCTAGAAGTGGTAGGATCTGTCATTTTCATTTTAAATTTGTGTTTCTGGACAGTAATATTAAATTAATTGTCATCAAAATGATACTCAGTTTATAACGAATACCTGCTTTATTATCTCTTATTTATTACATTACAGATATATTCATATCAGTGTTCCGGGATAACATACAGAAAGTATTGATTACACATGACTACATATAGTATATAGTCATTAATTAATTTCCTCTTTGTAACTCCTATATCCATTCTACATGCTCATGGGTGTTGTATGTGATAGGAGTACTTACATGTAACAGATTACCTGATTGCATAATTTTTAACATGTTGAGTAGTTAGAACTGTTACAGTAGCACCTAGTGTTTTTGAGCTACATATGGGTTTTGTCTGTGTATGATTTACTCCTTAGAATAATGGGCAGTCCATAGATATGTGTGTGTTTTACAACTCATACCCATCAGATACCATGCTAGTGAGTTATACAAAAATACATTTTTATGTAGCATGCATGTACTGTTGATTAGCTGTATCTGAAATAAATGAAGGTCAAGATGGAAGACTGCCCTGCTGATGCAGCAGTATGTAGATCTCCTTGATATATCTGTGTCTGGAGAATAACTTTAATTCCCATTACTTCTTTACCCAGAGTTAATCTCTGAAATAGTTTTGTTGAAACAATCCTCAAACAAAATTTCAAAGCACCTTTCCTCCTTTGGTTTTCTGTGTCTTTGTAATTTTCGTCCTGTGTTTGTTCTTACACAGGTCATACCCAGTGTACACGGTAGGGGAAACTGGGACGATGTACACCCCAGCATCTGGCCAGTACTACTCGGGGAACACTACTGCAGTTACATACAGTCAGGTAAACTGCAGTATAAAGTTAACATTTTAGACTTGAGTTTCTCACAGTGTTCCTAATAAAGATTCAAGTCTTCAGGGATGTTACATCATGTAGTTTTTTTGCGAGCTTGCTTTATGATGCTGTCAGTCCTAAGATTATATTGGAACTGTGACTGAGAAATGAATGAAATGTAGCATTGGGGTGAATGATACTGACAGGAAAACCAAAGTACTTGGAGGAAAGCCTGTTCCAGTGCCACTTTGTCCACTGCAAATCCCATGTGAACTGGCCTGGGATTGACTTTCATTGTGAGAGGCTGGTGAGTAACAGTTTCAGCTATGACACAACAGCACTTTGGTGACTGGTGAGTAGTTCATGGGACTGCAAACTCTGAAGATGGACTCAGCATGTCATTGTGCAATATCAATAGCTGTTGACTAGTAAACATAGTATAACACCCAAGAAGGTGCTGATCAGTCCATGTAACCTGAACTACAAATAAACGTTGCCACAAACATTTATTTCGTACATTAGTTTTTACTAACAGCCTCTGATTGGCAGTAAAAGCTTGCTGCAACTTTTTTGTGCATTTTGTGTTTTAAGCAGCAGTATGTGATTACTAGACAGCCAGAGACATATCAAGACAGCTGTACAGTCATCACGTTTTCCAGGTTTACAGTTGACACTTTTGCAAATATGCATGCTCTCCAAGAAAAAAAATTCCCCACTTGGACTCTCCAGTGCCTTGGAGCTTCGAAACTGTTTGACAGCACAAACAGATTTGTGAGCCACACTGCATGATGTTCAAGAAGTTGAAGGACAAAAGGGAAACAGCTCCACATCAGTGTTTCTGCAAACAAAAACAAAAAAAACACTAACCTAATGGACATTCAATGATGATAACACTCAAGGTGTGACGATGATGCCCATCAGTCGCAACTAAAGTCCTTTTGTAGGTTTTTGTGGTTTTAAATGCAACATATTGCTCAAACACACGAACCCATCATCATGCTGATAAAACATCAAAGAGAAATTATGGTGTAAATCACATTGTTATTTTTCATCATCTGTGTGTGTGTGTAGACAAGATCTTAACTTCACAATTATCATAAGAGTATGAAAAGCTGAGAACAGATCAGAAATTGTGTTATTTCCACAGAGATGCGACACAAATGATAAGTTAAAAGGTTATATTGTTAAAATGGTTATAATTAGAAACAGTAAATTAGTACATCAGGTAAAAATATGGGTTTTATTACTTATTATCCAGCTTTGGGGTTTGTTTTATACTTTAAATTTCCTGTTATATACTAGGGTAAGTCAATAAGTATCCGCACACAATTTTTATAATTTATTTCAACAACAGCAGAGACCTTACAATTATATCATTTTTCACTATAGTCCCTGTGCTTTGCAATGCACTTGTTCCAGAAGCTTCTGGATGCCCTCAGAAAAAAATGTCTTTGGCTGAGCAGCAAGCCACTCATGCACCGCTTCTTTCACTTCCTTGTCTGAGGTGAATCGACGGCCCCTTAAGGCCTCTTTAGGTGGACCAAAAAGATGGTAGTCCGAGGGGGCGAGATCGGGA
>Ga0123354_10004236_pt1 | contig 20236 bp, 25 predicted proteins | sample TergutLab28metaG_2_FD_97872 | JGI IMG/M metagenome (GOLD analysis project Ga0123354, IMG submission 97872) | Labiotermes labralis P4 segment gut microbial communities from Petit-Saut dam, French Guiana - Lab288 P4 | ecosystem: Host-associated > Arthropoda: Insects > Digestive system > Gut ...
AGATGCGACAAAAAGTGCCGCAGCTCGAGGAGACTTTTTCCCAATAAGATAAACAAAGGGAATCGAAATAGAGGACAGGACAAATATCAACAGTAAAGCCGGAAACACCATTAGACAACCACTCCTAAGGTTAAGATTATCAATATAACGATCAATATGAAACCGAGCACAGCCGCGGCTAGATAGTTACGGTAGTTTGAAGTTCGATCTTGTTTAAGCTTTAACGCTCGATCAGGTTTTGCGGCATCACCGATTTTTTCGCCTAACTCATCAACATAACGTTCAAACACGGTGTCCTCTAGCCGGGTTACAACGTGTAATGCTGGAGGAACTTTTAAATTTCGATTGACATAGCGGCCAAATAGAGCATTTTCTATACGTGTGAGAGCTTCAGAGATTTTGATTAAACCTTTTGCAATTGCAGTATAGAGGTCATCAAAGAAGTAGCCGTGTCTTAACAGTATAGTTAGGGGGTTGTTTGTTTTTGCAATGTTTCGCAGTCCATTGAAACCTTTGTAGTAACTAAAGTATGCAAGTAAACCTGGAGGAATAAGTAGCAGTAGAAATATTGGAAATTCAAGGCTTGTAAAAGCGGCTAGTATGCCGGCTGTTTCGAAGTGTAGGAAATGTGCAACTAGGGGTTCGGATAGGCCCCATACAATACAGAGAGCCGCCAAAATAAAGGCGGGTGCAAGCATGATTTTGGGTGATTCGTGAACATGCTGTTTTTGCATATGCTCAGATTCTTTACCCATAAACACTAAGGTAAACATACGAATACAGTAACCAAAAGTGAGAGCAGCAGTTGTAAAGAGCAAAACTGTCTGTATTAGTCCTGCGGTTGTTGCGATTTCAGAGACACTGGTTAGAATTATGCCTTTGCTAAAGAAGGCCGCAAACGGGGGTAACCCGCTTGTTGTTAGAATCATTATAATCATAAGTCCGAAGCTTATCGGCATGGCTTTGCGTAAACCGCCCATTAATCTCATGTCACGGGTACCAAGAGCATGTATGATACCTCCTGCTAAAAGGAATCCAAGACCTTCAAAGAAGGCGTGGCTGACCATGTGGAATATGCTACCAAACCAGCCTTCACCGATAAATCCACCATGTGCGGCTGCGCCTAAACCGGCCATCATGAAACCGATTTGACTAATAGTTGAGTATGCAAGAACTCCTTTAAGATCGGTTGTTACAATTGCTAGGGATGCTCCGATGAATGCGGTTATGGCACCTATCCATGTTATGGTTGGGAACCAGTAGGCTTGTAGGGCTAAAATTAGAGCGGGTGCTGTTGCGAAAATAAGAATGAAGCGGGAGAGCAGATAGATACCTGCTTTGACCATTGTGGCGGCATGGAGTAGTGCTGAGATGGAGGTTGGGGCTTCCATTGCACTGTAGAGCCAGGTAAATAGGGGGAACTGGGCAGATTTTGCGACGGCTCCGCCTAAAACTAGAAATGCAGAGGTTACTAGAAGGCCGATGTCTAGAGTTCCTGCGAGTGCAGCGGCTTCTATGCCGGCTATTGTTCCGCGGAAACTAAAGGTGCCAAACATATAGAATAGTAAACCGATGGCGGCAAGTAGCATGATGTCGCCGATGCGAGTCATGATAAAAACTTTGACGCCTGAGCGTATGGATTCGGGTTTTTTGTACCAGAATGAAATTAGGGTGTATGAGCATAGGCCGACCATTTCCCAGAAGATAAACATCTGAAGCATGTTGTCGGCTAGTACTAGGCCAATCATAGAGCCGATGAAAAGTAAGAGGAGGTAGTAGTAGCGCGTTAGGCCGTCTTCGCCTTTCATGTAACCCTGGGAGTAGATAGTTATTATTAGAGCAAAGAATGCAACTAGGCAGGCAAAGAGAACACTGAGGGGATCAATGTAGACACCTGCTGTTATTGGGCTACTACTGCCAAGACTTGGAATCCAAGAGAGGGTATAGGCTGTAGCTTGGCCTCCGCCGGACCAGACACCGGGTATCAATGAGATTGCTAGTGCACTGACTACGGTAGCTATGGCTATGACAAAATAGTTTCGGGCTTTTTCGCTGTATTTGCCAATAAGAGGAACAAAGAAGCTTGCGATTAGGGGGATAATCCAGACAAACCATGCACTGAATTCTTGGAGCATCATTGTACTTCATCCTCGCTTTCTTCGGTTTCTTGTTTGGAGATTATTTTTGAGAGATCCCCTGTGCCGTAGCGTTTTGAGACTATGACAAGTAAGGCTAAAATTACTGCGCTAACAGCTGTGTCGACTGAGAAGGCTATAATTAGTAATGCTTGGCTCAAGCCGTTGGGGGAAGCGAGCATAACAAAGTTGAGTGTTGCTGCGATGGCAATCATCTCTATGGAGATGAATACTTTGAGTAACTGTCGGTTGGTGAGTAGCCCATAGATGCCGATGGCCAACATTATAATTGAGAGTATGGTGAAGTCCATTATTTTTTCCTCCGTTCATGCAGTACGATGCCAATTCCCAAGGCTATGGTTAGAATTACGAGTGCTTGTAACAGAACATCGAGGCCGCGGATGTTCCATATAGCTTCACCAATTGGGACATCTGGGCCTATAGCAGTTTGGCCTGAAACTGAGAGGAAAATTGCGGGCAGGGAGAGCAGAATACCTGCGCCGATTAGGCCGGCGATTTTGGCGGGGGATGATTTCTTTTTGGACTGCTCACCTAGCATTTCGCCTGATAGGAACAAAACGGCTAGGGTGCCTATGCCCACGACGAATTGGAAAATGGCGGCGTAAAATGCGCCGTTGAGGTAGAAAATAAGTGCGGTGAAGATAAAAGTGCCTGATAGCGCACCAACTGAGTAGACGACTTCATCGAGAAATAGTGCAAGGATAGATGAGACGATTAATCCTATGGCTAAGATTTCAAAAATCATTGCGATGCATCCTTTTGGCTGTATTTTGGCTTCATAATTAATGATGCTTTATCGGTTACGGCTAATTCGTAGATGTCGGATTGTTTGATGGCGCCTCGGGGACAACTGTCGACGCATTGACAACAAAAAATGCATTTGTTGAGATTTATTTGGGGACGTTGTTTGCCGTCGACTTCAACGATGGTTATAGCACCTGCGGGGCAATCGCGTTCGCAGACATGGCAGATGGAGCCTCGCATGACTTTGATATCTAATCGGAAGTCAGGTCCGCTACCAAAGTCAATGGCGTTGCAGTCTTTGATTTCATAGACTAGTTTACCTCGAGTGTCTGGTGGAAGTACAGGTTTTACCGATGGATATTTGGTTGTTGCAGGTTTATGGAATAGGTGCGAGATTGCACGTTTAAAGATTGGAGATATACGTGAGGTTTGTTTTTTTTCGGTCTTTTCGGTCATCCTGTTACACTCCAATTCCGAATGGATGATACACCCAGGTGACTAATGCTATGGTTAGCATCAGTGAAAGCAAAGCTGCAGGTAACAGAATTTTCCAGTTGCCTGTTAGAACTTGGTCGATGCGTAAACGCGCAAAGACGTTTGCGATGTAGGAGCTTATAGCTACTACGATGATGAGTTTGAGTACGAACCAGAGCGTGTAGAATAACCAGTCTAAACCAAAAAAGACTGGCCCGCTTGGACCACCTAGGAATAAGGTGACCACTAAAGCGGATCCAAAGATTACTTGGACGTTTCGGGTGAGGTGGAGAAATGCGAGTTTTGCGCCGGTGTATTCAGTTTCTAATCCTCCGACGAGTTCAGATTCTGAGTGGGGTACATCGAAGGGTCCTTTTTCAAGTTCTGCTTGCATGGTAATTATAAAGAGGACAAATGCCCAAGGGGCCAGTAGAATGTAGGGGAAGCTTGCAATGACACCGATGCTAAGACTGCCGGCTATTAATGCGGGGGTTAATGCGATGAGGTAGAGGGGAATGTCATAACCTAGAAATTGGGTTAAGACTCGGGCTGAGCTTATGGTTCCATAGGGGTTAGCTGATGCCCAACCTGCCAAAAAGAGCAAAAAGTTTGCAATTGTGGCAAATACCAAGATGATAATCAAGTCGCCGTTAAAACCGCTTTGAGCTATAGCGGAGCCTGATGAGAGAATGCTTGCTCCGTCTATGGGTAAAAAGCACATGGCAAAAATCATGATGCTAAAGGCGGCTAAGGGGGCAAATCGAAAAACTATTTTTTTAGCGTCTCGGGGTTCAATGTCTTCTTTGGTTAGTAACTTGATAAAGTCTGCTAGGGGTTGGAGTATGCCGCCTGGTCCTGCGACCATGGGGCCAACACGGTTTTGGAAGCGTGCTTCTATTTTGCGGTCTATCCACTCGCAAAATAATGATAGAAACAGTAGGAATGTGAAGCCTGGGAAGACCAGAATACGGAAGATAAGCAGCAGGTCAATCATGGTTATCATCTATCAGTACATGAGAAGCAGGGATCTAAGCTGACAAAGTTGCTGGGTACATCAGCTATACTCTCGCCGATAGCGGTTTTGAGAAATGAGGGTATGTTAGCCAATGTTGGGGTGCGGATTTTTACGCGTTCAGGTATGTCTGTTCCGTTGCTACGTACATAGTAGAGCAGCTCGCCTCTTGGGGCTTCTATGGTACTAACAGCTTCGCCTATAGGCACCGTTCTTGGGGCTTCAATACGGATGGGCCCAGCGGGCATGTGGTCAAGGGCATAGTCGAGGATGTTGAGACTTTCTTCAAGTTCATCCATACGTACGTTCATTCTTGCCCATGTGTCACCGTCAGTGTATACAATTTCTTTGAATGGAATTTCGTTGTAGACCTCATAGGGTCGGTCTTTGCGGACATCTATATCTACACCGGATGCTCGTGCAATTGGCCCGACTACTGAGAGTTTGAGTGCATCTTCTCGACTAAGGATGCCAACGTCTTTCATACGCAAGCGCAGGGTAGGTTCATCAGTGTAGATTTTGCGGTAAAACGGTAGTTTAGATTGTAAATCGTTTATTACTGCTTTTATTTTTGGGATATGTTCTTGATTGATGTCACGTCTGATGCCGCCCACGGTCATTAGGGAACCAAAAACACGGTTACCGCTGGTTAACTCAATTAGGTCCATAATGGGTTCGCGGTCACGCCAGAAGTATTGGAAAACGGCTTCGTAGCCAATTTCTAAGCCTGCATGTCCCAACACTAAGAGATGACTGTGAAGACGGTTGAGTTCTAATGCGATTACTCGGAGATATCGTGCTCGTTCAGGAACTTCGAGTTTTAAAATTTTCTCCACTGTAGCAACAAAAGTGTATGCATGGCAAGGGTTGCAGATGCCGCAAACCCGCTCTACAAGATAAGTATTTTGCAGATAGGTATGGGATTCAGCAGATTTTTCTATACCCCGATGCACATAACCGATGCGGGGTTCGACTTTGGTAACGGTTTCCCCATCAACGGTTACTGAGAACTTTTCAGGTTCAAGCAACGCGGGATGCTGGGGACCGATAATGATTTTAACTTCTCGCCCTTCGGCAGATTTGTTGGTTTCATGCTCAGGGGTTGGGACGAGCTTAACTTGAGATAGATCGATGTCTTTGCGCAGAGGATAGATACCGTTGGGCCAGTTTTCTGAGAGAATAAAATGTCCGTTTAATTCGTTACCCTCAAAAATGGCGCCCATTAAATCTGCGCATTCTAGTTCATGGAAAAGTGCTCCAGGGTGGATATCGATGAGTGTTTTAAGCCGTGGGTTCTCTTTGGGCACTTCTGCTTTTATGGTGAAAAATGATTTGGAGGTGCGGACATGATAATAAACGCCAATGTTTGTGCCCAAGTCTAAACCGGTAATGGTAGTTAAACCGGTTTTTTCGTCGGCCTCTAGCAATGTTTTGAAAACTTCGTGGTGTAAACCATTGTTTGCAACAAACGAGGCATTGCCATTAACGCCCCTTTGAATAGGGACTTTGTCGCCGAATTTGGATTCGACAAGACCTATAATATCTATGCTATTGTTTGCCGTTTTGTTTAACCTCCGCTATAGCAGGTTCAGCTCTATGGGCTTGAACTGGGCTCTCTTTTTTGGGTGTACTTATTACACTGAGCAACTTGATAACTCCGTCAATAATTGCCTCTGGTCGTGGTGGACAACCGGGTATGTAGGCTGCAACTGGGACAATTTTGTCTACTCCACCCACTACGTTATAGTTGCCTTCAAAGACACTGCCACTACAGGCACATGCACCTATGGCAACGACGAATTTAGGTTGAGGCATTTGATCGTAGACACGTTTTAAGCGTTCAGCGCATTGATGGGTAACACAACCTGTGGCTAAGAGTACGTCGGCATGTCGGGGTGAGGGTTCAAGTTTTATGCCGAAGCGTTCAACGTCATATTTTGGTGTGAGCAACGCAAGGATTTCTATGTCACAACCGTTGCAGGCGCCTGAATTGAAGTGTAGAACCCAGGGCGATTTTACGCGTGCCCAAGTTTTGGTATTGACCATGTTAGTCTTTGCCTCCGTCGAGAAGAACTACACCGGCGGCAAGGAGTATACCGAGGTAGAGTATTAAGAGCAACGGATTGGCAGCTGATATTGCAAAAGCTGCAAATGCTATAACCAACACTGATGAGTCAAAAATTACAAAGTAAATTAGATATTTGTAGAGGGGAACATTGATTTTTAAGCCTTGGAAGATTACTTTTTCTCCGCAAGCATAGGAATCTTGATCATCGTCGTTTAGTGTAGTTTTTGGTGCTGAACGTTTACCTATGGCATAGATGGCTAAAGTCGCCGTAAAAATCAAAATGAATGCGAGGAATGCTTCAACAATCATATACTACGTCCTCTCCATTCATCTTACTCATTAACGTTGTTACTATGGCAGACCCAAATATACATGGATTATACCCAAGAGTGTTCGCGTAAGCAACAAGACGATGGATAGGAAAACTGTGCAGATAAACAGTATGCATAGAAATATCTATGTGTCCAGCTAGCAGGCAAAAACTGCTGTCATCGTCCCCACCCATTTCACTCTCTCCCATAGGTTTTTTCACGCCTATACTGCCCGAGATCTTTCATAAAAGGTGATGCCACTTACATTTAAATTTTAAGAACCAAAAGACCAAATCCCATGATTTTCCAACAAAAGCAGAATAGCAATCATTGGAACTAAGCTAAAAACAAGACATCAAAACCTGCTGATCTTAGCTAGACACACCTCCACAAACACCCACACCAAAAACCACACAGATTCTTGTTTTCTTTAGCACTCAACCATTGCAATAACAACCAAATTCAGGTTAAACCAAAACGCAAGTGGTATTAGCCGTATTTCACCCACGAGACCTTTTGATGCTATTTCAGATACATTAAGGATCTGCTCGACATATAATTAGGTTTGATAAATTTATCAATCATTTATTATGGTTGAGATTTGACGTAAACAGAAGTGTTGTAGTTCTAAGATGTAGAGTTTATAAGGAGGTTTTTAGATTGTTGCTTAAGTTGTATGCGGTAATAGTACAGCTTGGTTAGTACATAGGCTTGCCAAGTCTAGGACCCGGGTTCAAATCCCGGTTACCGCACCAGTAACACGGGTACAATGCGATCCCTAAGTTTTAGGTTTAATAATCCCCAAAACTAACTGACGTTTCTGTAACATCCTGCTTTGCTTGTTTGCGTTGAATGTTAACCGGTTTGATTGTTGTACTGTTGTTATGGTTGGTCTTGTTTGAGTTATTGTTTTGATTTTTTGGAATAGAAGAATAATCCTGTCCCCAAGGTTCCAACTATTATAACCAATATAGCCGCAATAAGATAGATTGAAGAGGAAAGATTTGAAGTCTCAGGGATAACCGACGGAGAAGTAACCAATGACAGAGTACCATTGTAACCCATTGGTATGTATTGCTCATTAGTAGAGACAACAACCCCATCAGTATAATGTCCGCCTACTACATACAAAATATCATTAATAACTACCACACCAAACTGACAACGATAAGCAGACATATCTTTAGCAAATGCCCAAGTGTCACCTACAGGATCATAAACTTGATTAGACAACTCTGTGATGCCCTCCGATGTACCGCCTAGAACATAAACGCTCTGAGGCGCATAAACACCAGTTGTCACCCCAGCACAATTAAGATTAAACCAATAGGGTTTTGCTGGTGCACTCCCCTCACTCCACACATCAGTTGCAGGGTCATAAATTCGGGTTTTCGGTTCGCTATGTATTCCCTCAAAATAACCCGTGACCACTATTTTGTCATCTACCACGACTGAAACGCTATGCGGCTCAGATGAAGGAGATATGGAGATTTTTTGGGGCATAAATGTTTTTTGAGTCCAGAAATCCTCAACTGGATCATACATGAACAAATCGTACTTTGTCATAACAAAAAAGTTTCCATTCACAACACAAGCATACATGGCACCCTCAACTGGCATAGACGTTTTAGTGCTCCAACTATTAGTTGCTATATCATAAACTTCAATTACGCTAATTGGACTATAGGGTGGCACTTGTTCAGCAGTATAACCGCCTATACAGTAAATTTTACCCTCATAAGTTGCAATAGCAAAATTAGTCCTAGGTGTAGGCATAGGTTCTAAAGTAGTCCACATATCAGACCCAGGATCATAGCATTCATTGGTACCCACAACACTGCTGGGTTCATAACCGAGTTCTGTTGTGCCGCCAATTGCATAGATTTTACCGTCCACAGCAACAACGCCCAAACAAGTTCTCGCTTGGGTCAGGGGTGTTTTTGTATTCCAAGAATCCGCAACTATTATGCAGAAACAGGATTAAGCGCTGTTGCAAATGTTGCGCTTATGAAAAAGAAAAGCAACAGGAAGGGAATAATTTTATTCATGCTTAACATATGCGTATTTGTGATTTTTCCTATTGTTAATTGGGTTGTGAGGCAAAAGTGGTTTGAGCTGTTTTCTTGGTTTACCCTTTTGGGTCATGACGAACGCATGAAAATTTGACAGACGGTTTTGAGGAAAGACTCCAGATACAAACAAGTCAAGCCCATTTTCAGATTCAAACGACTGAACCTTATTCCATAATGTCAGACTGCGTAACAACGTTTAGTTCTGAGATACTGCACTCACAATCAGCTGGTTTTCGTCTACAGTCCAACATTTTCTCAAAACAACAAAGAAATAAGACAAGCAAGTCAACCCTAATGCTATATTCTGTTGGATGTAAGACACCCCGGCACACCCAAGCATCATAAGCAAATGATCAACCTGGAAGCATCAACAGGATCTGGCAATCGATCAAAGATGAGCAATAGAAGGCATGAATAAAGAAAATAATAAATCGAAAATATCCATAAAACAGATTTTATCTGTAGTTGTTATAGCGTTAGGCATAATGATTGCTCTCATCGAGCCGTTTGATGGACTTGGACAGGTGGGGCATATTATGTTGGGTTCCATAATTATAGCGCTTGCAACATGGATATTTCGCCCAGGTAAAGGTACCTTTATCGTTGGGGCGATTATACTTTTTCTGGGTGGAAGCATTGCTGGAATACCGATACCGGATTTGGCAAGCGGCTTTTCCAATGCAACACTGTGGTTACTTATCCCCGCGATGTTTCTTGGTTATGCGTTGATGAAAACAGGTCTTGGAAAACGCATAGTATTTGCCCTCTTTAAACAGCTAAAATTAAGCTACATAAAAATCCTGATCGGCTGGTTTATCATAGGCATCATATTCGCGCTTATAACACCGTCGATAACGGTGCGCTTTTTGATTTTAACACCAATTGCAGTAGTTGTCGCTGATGCTTGTTGTCTTGAAAAACACAGCAAAGGCCGATCATTGGTAGTGATATCGGCATGGGTGGCCGCCATTTTCCCAGGCATCGCATGGCAAAACGGTTCACTGTTTGGTCCAGTGTTCACCTCATATTTACCCGAGGGATCCATGAGAAATATGGCCACCTCACAGATGTGGCTCCACACTATGGCGCCGTGGATAGTGTTTAGCTTGGTATTTATGGCAGTACTCTATTTTGTACTAAAACCCGAGCAAAAATTAACAGTAACCCAAGAACAGCTCTCAAAAATGTACGCTGATCTGGGAAAGCTGAGCAAGGAAGAGAAAGGGTGCATGGTAGCATTTGCTTTGTTGTTTATTGGTCTTATACTGCAAATATTTTTGCCCATTACAACTATTCAGGTTCTTTTCGCATCGCTCATACTATTGCTCTTGTTTGGTGTACTATCAGTCAAAGATATTTCACATGGTATAAGCTGGGATATCGTGGTGTTTTTTGGCATAATACTTAGTTTTTCACGAATCTGTGAAATATCAGGGATAACCATATGGCTCTCACCCACACTTGCCTCGCTACTAGGCCCAATTGCGGGATCACAAATTGTTTTCGTATTGGCTCTCTATGGTCTTTGTGTTTTTCTACGCTTTTTTGATGTGACCCAGGGCTGGGTCAGTTCCGCTATTTTAGCCATGGCAACTCCCATGCTCTATGAGACATTTGGAATTAATCCGCTCATCTGCATTATGGTGTTTATCTGTGCATCCAACATTTTCTTTTTCAGATATCAGCAACCATGGATTGGGCAGGCTGAATCTGTTTGTGGCGAGGGAGGATGGAATTCTCGCCATCTCCTAAAAGCATCTTTGGTGTACGCACTACTAGTTGTGGTCTTTTTAGTCATCTGTACATTCTATTGGAGCATCATCGGCATCTGGTAACATCTATTGGGACACTCTCAATGCTAAATTCTGTGTTTTAGACAACAGAGAAGTTAACAACAAGTGCCATACTCTTGAGGAGCACGTGAACATTTTTTGTGTCTAACTGTTGAACACTTTGTTCGCATACTTAGCATTAAATCAAATCAAGTCCAATGCGTAGTTGTGATAGACATGCTTAACCAAAACCTAAACAAAACCAGGAAACTAACGTTTGTTGTTAACCGCGGTTGTCTATTGTGTTGGAGTAAACTACATATCCAATCAGAACCATATCCACAGGGACGTATGGTATGAAAAAAACTATGGGGGTAATTCTGCTTGCGTTGTTAGTTAGTACTTCGGTTTTTGCAGGTATAACCTATATGGGTGAGGTGCATGCTCAACTTATACCAAAAAAGCTTGGGGTTCCCGAATTTACTGTAAAATACGGAGTATCCCTTCACTATGCCAGATGTTGAGTATGTAGATCCCTACACAGGAGAAACTTGGATTAACAAGGGTTATCAAGGAGTACATGTAGCAATCGAGCTTGTAATCAAAAACCCGCGTGGTTATTCCGATATATGTTATAACGTTAGATATAAAGGACACTATGAAACCTCAGATGAGGCGTGGCATCAAGCATTTACCCGCTCAGAGGTTGGTGGAGGACTAAACTGCGGATTCCCCGCACAGACCAATTCTGAATATACAACAATATCATTTAACTCCAGCAAAAAACCCTCATACATAGGCAATGGACTCATTGATGGTCTGGACTATCCTTCTGTTCCTGTTCCTGGTGGATCGATTGATATTCAAGTAGAAGCAATGGCTTTTTACATTAAGACGAGTTCTACACTTTATGGAGATTTCCCCCATTAATGGTGGATGAGCGAAGTGGTTGGAGTGGTACAAAAACCCTAACTAGACCTGCAACCAACAATGAAGTACCCAATCAATTTGATCCAACGCCAAGTCCAACTTATACCTCAGATCAACCGTCTCAAAATGAGATTTTTTTATCGGGGTTTAACTTTGCTGAGTCTGGTTTAGTGGTTGGTTTATGTGTTGTTATAGTGGTGCTAAGTATTGCACTTGCCTATAAACAAAAAACGTCACATAAAACTATACCCACAGACACATAGGGGTATAGCCGCTAAACCCCAGCGCATACACCCAAAAGTCTAGAAGGGATGCGTTAATACCTCTCCTTTTCAATGTAGGGCTATGTTTGCAAGAGGCGATTAGTTCAGGTGAAAACAATGTTGTACTGCATCTGACTATGGTTATTTAGTCGCCTGTTGTTTTTGGCAAATATTAAGCCAAGACAAATACACCGGTATGCCCAAGCTTATGTGCACTCCAATCAGCCAGACAACAACCCCGGCTGGGATAGACTAATCCAAAGTGTTATCGGTTTTCTTTGATGTTACAAAGCACGCCAGTGACTGGCGACCCTGTCCTTGGGGATTATTTTGAGTGGTATGGCGACACAGCTAAGAGTCTCAGAGAGAATTATATTGTGATGAAAAAGCAACAGCTTAGAGAAAAGACTCAGGCAGATGTTAAAAAGTCTAAACAAGTAACATTTGATAAACTACCCCCACAGAAATCAGTCCGCACCACCACCATCAGCAGTAGCTCTGAGAAACAAATCCTAATAGCACAACTCAAACACACCATAAAAGAGGAGGAGCTGGAGCTTTTGGTATCGTTTCGGTTGCTTCCTTCGCAGAGGGTCTTCTCAAATGTGACTCTTGAGATTTATTTTAATGGAGAAAAACTCAACACCTACCTAATCAGCATTCCCCCTAGTCAGCTTCTTAGCAGTGAATTAGAATTTCCTATAACACTAGATATGAATGACATCCAACCTGGAGAACACACCATCAAAGTTGAGATGTCAGAACGGTGGAGTACAGGAGAAAAACTCACCAGCACCACCCAGTATGTTATCATACAGTATACGCCGGTGCGCAGACAAGATCGATACGTCAAGGTTCCAATAGTTCGGAAAATAGATGGCGCTTTTAGAATCATTCTTCCCGAGGAAAAAGAACTCTATGATGAACTTCAAAAAAGCCGCCGTCAAGAACTAAACAGCAAAAAAGACCAATGGTAAACACACAACACAAGTTTCACGCATAACTCATCAAGCTACGACATGTATAGAGACACCAAATCAATGGTCTAAAAAGAGAAAAATTGTGAGGTATAAATACTATTTAGGGTGCTTTGTCCATGGCCGCAGGCAAAGTTTATGGCATATAGTCTCTAAGGCTTTAAACGATAGTATAAAAATGCCCTATGGAGACCTGCGGGGTTTTAACTTATTTTTGCGAACACTCTTTTATCTGCCCGTCAGGTGTGAAGGTTGGAGATTTACTTGGTTAAACGTTTCACTAATATATGGAAAAACAAGGAGTCAGAGTCGTCCCTTGTTTCCAAAATTAAAAATGTCAATAAGCCGGCTGAGAATAATTTAAAAGATCAGATAGCAGAAGTTACTCAAAGAATAGATATGCAGACAAGAACGCTTGACAATGCCGTTGCGCGGTTCCAGACCCGGGATAAAGAAATTTTTAATCGCATCATAAAAGCCATGTCACAAAGAGAGACCGCTCGGGCAAATATTCTTGCCACCGAGCTCTCTGAAATACGCAAAGTTCAAAAAATGCTCTCCAACGCTTCACTTGCACTGCAAAGTGTTTCTATGCGTTTGAGCACCGTTTCAGAATTAGGTGATATAGTGTCGGTGTTGAGTCCAGCCAAAAACCTATTGGCAAACATTCGTACAGAAATGTGCAGTATTATGCCAGAGGCAAGTCAAGAACTGGGAAACATTGGTGATCTACTAACAGATATTGTGACATCAACCAACCAAAACAACGACATGCCAGTAAACACAATAATGGCCAGTGCCGATGCCCTGCAAATTCTAGAAGAGGCAGAAATCGCCGCAGAGAGCCGACTCAGAGACCAACTTCCCGACACACACATCGAGAACACCATACCTAAAAGAACCTATCTAGAAGCTTAACCCAAATTATGCCGCTTCCTCCCTCTATTAGGGGTAATTAGAGGAACAACGGCCACTACTTTTTCTGAATTTTTCAATAACCTGAATTATAAACTCGTCTGTGCAGTCATCGACTTTCTCGCAAACTCCACAGGATCGGGGGAGAACAAGGATTACTGCAACCTCACTTAGGTAGTATTCTATACGCATCTTTCGAATTCTACATTTTTTAACAGCACGATCCGGCTGAACCACTGCTATACCATAGATAGAGTCAGAAATTGCATCTTTGATTGATTCCACCAAAAACCTCGCCTTACACAAATAGTTAGCTATCAAAGCATTATTTATACCATATTTTTATCGGCTGTTCACATGCACACCTATCAACCAGCAACAAATATTTCAAAAACGAAATAACGGTAACAAAAATCAAACATAGTTACACTCACAAAACCAAAAAGTAAGCTTCATCTATCGACAACCTCAATTCGCAAATGCCGCAAGATAACATCGACAAATATCCATGCCAAAGAGTATATAGCAACTTGGTATAAGCTCAACTATACGAATCCCAAGAGATATAAACGTAAAATTGATAAAGAACAATACCCTTGAGATAGCGATAAGGTGAAAAAAATGGCAAGCAACCTCACAGTAAAAGACATCATGCAAAAAGATGTTAAAACTGCAGAAAACAATACCGTAGTTAAAGATGTAATAGCACTCATGAACAAGTATGATAAAGACGCCATACTTGTCATTCAAAGCGGCAAACCAACCGGCATCATCACTGTAAAAGACATCCTCATCCGCGCCGTCGAAGCAGAAGTCCCCCTAAAAACAGTCATCGCCCGCATGGTCTACACAAACCCACTAGTCGTCATCGATCAAAACGCAACCCTCAAAGAAGCAGCCGAACTTATGCAACACTGGAACATAAAACATCTGCCCGCAGTCGACAAAGCCGGCGCATTGGTTGGCTTAATCGATCACGTACAGATCGCCCACGCAGACCCCAAACTGATCCCCATATTCGAATACGCTCGCCGAAAATAATTCGGCAACATTTTATTTTTTCAAATCAACCACAAACATATTTTAAGTGATTTACTAACCACTGTAAAGTAGTGCAGATAAAAATTAATTGTCAGAATGTATATTCAGCTTCAAATAACTGTCTTACGCTTTTCAAAACTTTTTGACTGCAAAAAAGTGGGAGCGTTTATTGCCTCAGATGTCTGCTTGCGTTTGTGTATCCCGTTTGTGTCTTGCACTTTTTCTTTTTTCATACACAAAGGTCATATTGAATAAGTAAGTTTAAGTATCTATAAACGCATAAGTTCTTTGTGACCTAACTTGCCAGGCTGTTCTATCTAGTAAATAGGCCACACTTTGTTTTTGAGGTATATTTCTGCAGGCGTTAAATATTTTATCCCTTCATGAGGCCTAACAAAATTGTAATACCTAATGAAACTCCAATGTTGTTTGAAAAGATGCGATTCCACCTGGTAGACTTTATGGAATGCTTCGATTTTGCCGCAGGTAGTGGGCCTGCGCACACTAGCAGTAATATGCTCAATACCCAGCTCTGTACAATGAGCTCTAAATACAGAAATCTCCTCTCGCGCAGGCTTAAACTGCGTACCCTGATCAGTTAAAATCTGTCTGGGAACCCCATATTTTCTAACCGCCCGATCCAGCAGCAACACAGCATTCTCACCCGTAGGACTCCAAATCTTTACAGAACCGGTGATGAAGCGGGAATGATCATCTTGGTAGCTGATCATCCAGTAATCATCATCACATAACTTGAAATCTGCCTGCCACAAACTGTTATTGTGTTCCCGCTCAAAACGCTTGGTTCCCCAGCTGGTCTTTCTAGGTTTGGTTAGGGGATTGTTTAGGCCTGCTTGGCAGATAATTTTGTAGGCTTGATTACTATCCACCTCAAAGCCTCTATGAGAAAGATAGCCCGCGATCTTTTTTGGATCCCACTCATATCGGGTGCGCAGCTTGATGACTTTAGTCTTTAAACTGGTCTTTATTTGCGGTCCAAAGGGACGGCCTTTGGATTTTTGTTGCAGTCCACTCCACCCAAGTGTTTGATAACGGTTCCACCAACGATAAAACGTCTTCCTATCCACCCGTGCTTGAACACATATATCCGTAACAGCAATCCCCTCTATCCGCTTCTTAACCATCCACACTTTGAGTTTTTCCCAATCTCCATCCAACAAGACCTACTCTTCTAACTTTGAAGAGTGTGGCCCATTTAAAAGATAGAACAACAAGACCCCCTTGCCCGAAAAGGATAATAAGGGTGATAGATGTCAGTCAATACTGTTGACGATGTTCTTCGCCTATGCGGTTGTCGCTAAAGAGGTAAATTATGTGCTAATGAAAAGCCGAACTATTATCGGCATCCTACAATAGGAGATCGCATTATGTTTGGATTTGGTAAAAATAAAGACAACAAAAAAGATAAGACAGATATGGACAAGTTTCAAGCCGACTATGTGCATGCGCTGATATATCTCTCGTATGATACACAACAGGTCAACTACATCATTGAGCAATACCCAATGATTCAGGATATCGAAAGAATTAAGGACAACATTGCGGAGTTACAACGTTGTGCAGTCTTTCTCTTTATCCGCATGGCCCACGGAGACAGTGATTGGGCTCGCCTTGTCAACGAAAGGATTGATAACGAATCTAAAACGTGGATACATTATAAAAATTATGTGGACGTTTTAGAGGGTTATCTTCAATTACCCGGACGCACCGCGCTCAGCGACAACTTTGTTGAGGATGTCGGTCGAGTATTTCAAAAATTATGCGGTGAAAAAGCTATGGCATCGTGCGACAGGCTTGCCGAACTAGGGTGTGTGGTTTACAAAAACACATATACCAGTTGCTTGAACTGGTTAGCGAAATATCAGATTTAGTAGTCCTTTTTCTTTTGGATTTTTTGGCTGTGTTTGTTGGGTATGGGCAGTATTTCTTGTACTAGGGGTTCTAGTTTGTGTATGGTTATTAGGACACTTGTTTGGGTGAGGTTACAGAGGTAGCCTAGCAGGGTGGAGGAGGTGTATAGAGTCGGTAGTAGAGCAGCAGCATGAGTAGTCGGTTGGTTAGGTCTAGTTTGAAGGGCTGGCCTGCTCCGATGGCTCGTTTACGGTTATCTCTTTGTAGTCGTTTTTGTTCGTATTGTTTATATTTTTGGTGTATTTGCTCATTTAGGGTGTCGAATTCTTGCAGGGTGAGTCCTGTGAAAGTCTTAAAATGCTCCGGGTGTTTGGATAATATGGCGTAATTTAGCATGTAAATGCCCTAAAACCCAAATAAAACGTTTATACGCTAATAAAACCGCCGATTTACCACTAAAATATCAATAAAGCCTAAGTCTATAGTGCTTTTTGCTCGTTGTTGTCGGTTAGAAAGTAGCCATATATCTCAGACAGCACCCGTTTTTTGGACAGAACAACACATAAAAGCAATATCAGACCATATTTGATGCAGTGGTTAAACATGAATATGAAAATATTTGCCGTGGTTTTAGTGGTAACATGTTTCACCGTAAGCATAACAGGAGCCTACCCCGCCATACACTACTTCCCCCCCACCCCCACCACCAACAGAAACCCCCACACCCCAACCCACACCAACCAACCCCACCCCCACACCAAACAATCCAACCTATAACCCCATCCCAAAACCAACAAAACCATACGAAACAATCACCATACATGAGTATAGTTTTTTTAGGAATGGCAATTATAGTCTTGGAGATGAATTATATAATAAATTTAAACAATTTGACAATTATTATGCTTGTCAGTATGATTGGGAAAATTATTTCGGTGACGCTCCTGGGTGGCGTTTTGTGCTTAGTTTGTATGCACCAGCTACACCTGAGCAATTAGCTCTAATCGTACAAGCCCATTATACCACTAGAGAGATTCCCAAATCATCTATAAGATAAACTTGACAAAAATGATTGCTCTCTTCTTGTTTATGTTGCTTTCTCTATAATTAGTTGCTTAGTTTCCGGGTCTATTTTTACATGGACTTTATCGTTTGGTTTAAAGGGAAACGCACTATCACGTGCCACCTCTAGGGGGACATAGATAAAGAATTTATCATACATTTTGCCGCCAGTTGTAGTTGGGCGATTGATTAGTTTACCGTCTCCCGTTAACATCGCTGTGAACCTAAATTGGTAGCATCAACGGGTGCCATGTGCTTTTTCGAGCGCTAAAATGGTGCACCGATTTGGTAGCACAAACCTTAAGAGAGCAGAACCACATAAGTTACCATTAAAACGTATGACAGGAGACATTAATGTTGAATAAATCTAAACTAACCCTGTACAGGCCTTTTCAGAAAGTTTTTAAAAAACATAATAATTTTTTGCTCTTTAAACCTTAAAAAAGGTATACTCAATACCTTTGCGCCCTTTAGAGTAAAACTTGATACTGCCCACTTTCTGCAACATCTCAAATTATTTACTACCAAACGATTCTATAAACAGTAAAAAAGGTTCAATTACAGCCATGATTCCACCTACAACCATTAGTATAGAACCAAGCAACCTCAGAGAATAAACTGCCTGAGAGTTATCGGAGACAAGAGATTGTCCAATGTTGAATGTAACTTTTAATATCTCGGAGAGGTCTGGTGCTATAAACCAACCGATTAACCCTATTACAAACATAACAACCCCTGGTGCTGTTAGCTTAAACTCCATCGCCTTTCTTGTTATGAGATAATAAAGTTGTAAAAAAAGTTTCCTAAATGCGGGTAGTGTATTGGCAATTGATGGTTAACAAAACCGGTTTATGAGCCGAACCTTAGTATTAAATAATTGACAATAAAACCCAAAATAAAGAATACCACACTAACAACAATTCCCTGAAACAAACTTTTTCGCCCTTCTTTTTTCAAATGAGATTCTAACAACTCATTTATTTTTTCAGTTTGCTGTTGATTAACAAAATCGGTATGTAGTTTCATTTGAGAAACATATTCGTCAAACTGCTCTTGACTAATCATAGGTTTAGTTTTTCGCTTTTTTTCATACTTCTGTAAATGAAATTTGATGTGACGTCTTTTTTGTTTATATAATACTGAAGATTGTGCAATTATCACAGATAAAATTGTAGTGATAATAACAATAATCATTATGACTACACTTATAGTTATAGAGTCAACCATTGACTTCTTCCCCTCATAGTCACTTTAGTATAACGTCTTAATCTTATAGTTTTTGAGCACTAAACAGACTGTTTCAATTTTTTGATTATTCTATTACTTCGGACTGTGTGGACTGAAAAGACCAGTGTTTATACCTATTGTACTTCATAATGTGAATGTTAGGTGTACCTATCTTTTTTAGTTTTTAGTTTGACTCAATCATCTATACCCTTTTCGGTCCACAATATCTCCTTTTCACTACAACCAGCTTATACGTTTACACTATGATGTTTTAGCATATTTAATGTGACCTTTATACACAAGTGCAATGATTAGCGCCACTATCACAGCACATAGAAGGAGCACTAAGATGAAACCAATCAAGGGAAGCCCCGCTATTGTTATCTCAGTTTGTGATTCAGATTGATCTGTGATATCGGCGGGGTTTTGCGTTGGGTCGGCTTGATTGGGTGTTTCATTACTTGAATATTGTCCCATGTTGATTGTTTTTATGTTACTCCAATCACTTGCCGCTTCCAAAACTTCCACATACTTGCTCGAGCCTGCAAGACTAGGATAATCCGACAGTTCATATCCCCAAATTTCAGCACACGCTTGGAAATCAGCTTGACCTTCTGAGGGGAAATAGTAACTATGACCAGCACCACTATCCAATTTGATTTCAGAGTTTGGAAGATTAAGCACTATAGTCATTAGTGGATAATCAGAATCAGACACTCTCTGTCGCGTAATATTGGACCATTCATTTGAGAAAACCCCTTTCATTCGAATAATATAATAGAGATGGTTATCGAATGGAATATTGTTTTTGTTAATCACAATGGTTAGTGTTCTGTTTTCTACATGGTATGCTGGGTTTTCTACTGGTTTGCCTGTAAAGGGGTCTGTGGTTGTGCTTACAGGCACCTCGAAGGAGCGGTCCTTGTAGGTGACAGATACCAATTCAGGGGCGGGTAATTTAGTTATCGAGGGAACAGCCTGCACCGCACCCATACAGGTTATACCTGCAAAAACCAATGTACTAACTAACAAAACAAACAGAAATACACCCAATATTTTTTTCATACCATACCCCCCTATGGATATGCGCCTAAACTGATATGTAGTTTACTCCAACACAATAAACAACCATAACTGACCGTATCTAGTTTTAGGGTTTTGTTTAGGCTTTGATTTACCATGCTCTATCAGGTCTATATTTTGGAGTGATTTGATTTAGAGAGTGTTCACCTAAAGATATACATCATTTGATTTTGCCATTGTTGAAAAATTTCAGGCATAGTCAAAGCACACCACAAACGAATAGTTAAATCCACCATAACAGAACTCTTAGACACAAC
>Ga0123354_10004237_pt1 | contig 20236 bp, 11 predicted proteins | sample TergutLab28metaG_2_FD_97872 | JGI IMG/M metagenome (GOLD analysis project Ga0123354, IMG submission 97872) | Labiotermes labralis P4 segment gut microbial communities from Petit-Saut dam, French Guiana - Lab288 P4 | ecosystem: Host-associated > Arthropoda: Insects > Digestive system > Gut ...
ACACACACACACACACACACACACACACACACACACACACACACACACACACACACACACACACACACACACACACACACACACACACACACACACACACACAAACACACACACACACACAAAAACACACACACACACACAAACACATACACACACAAACACATACACATACACACACAAACACACACACACACAAACACATACACACACAAACACACACATACACACACAAACACATACACACACAAACACACACACATACACACACAAACACACAAACACATACACACACAAACACATACACACACAAACGCACACACACACAAACACATACACACACACAGCCATTTTACCTAAATGTTATGCAGCAGGTTCTTGTCGGCTGTAATCAGCCATTTACATATCAAATCCATACAATTTCTACAGTAAATCTAAATAAATTTAAAATAAGGCATTAAAACATTACATTTTAAGCTACATTTTTGTGATTAAAATATCACAATTATAAATTTTTGAGTACGTTGTATTCATGTAATTCAACAATGTGTTTGCTCTCTAGTACAATTAGAAAAAAGTTATTAATTGTTATGTACGAAACACGTAACTTTAAAATAAAACCACATTACGTGAACTTTGATTTTCCCCGAAATCATTTTTTAAGAAAGCAATAATATCCTCGAACAAGCTGTTACAATGTTGACAACATAAACTTAGAAACTCAATCATCATATCTAAGGCCTGGTGTACTTGCAAGTGGATAACAAGAGAGACCCAATGGAACTGTAGATATGAGAATGTAAGGTACGCAGACTGGAGATACACAATCTTCTGCACTTGTATTTAGTTCCCTTGTTCCACTTTCTGACGATCTGCCAGCAGGGACTCTGTCCTGAAAGATTTGTCTGTCTGCATGGCAGAGACAAGCGTCCAATTTTCTTGTCTGGCTATAAACTGTCTTCCTCGCAGCGCGCTTCATTCTGTGGGTCCAGCCTCGCAGATAAAGACGAGGGCTTTGGGTGTCGTAAAACTTAGTTTTCTGCACAGGATCTTTAGATGAGATAGGAGAGGTGCTGGGCTACGTCATTACGGGGGAGACATGTGGCCCCCAATACCTACAGATTTACTACTCCTTTAGGGCTGTGCCTTATAATTGTCCTTTCTGCAGTGTGAAGTTGGACTGGGTGCAGACTACTGTTTGGTTACTTTGAAGGGATGAATCCAGGTTACAGAACACCGAAGATTTGGGTTTTGACAGCGGCGCAGAATGAAAGCGGAAAGAATATGAAAGTTAAGGAATAAGCAAGTAACAAAAAAAACTGGTTCATAGGTGTCGAGTAAAGTATCCCTTGCGGTACATTTTTAATTTATTATAATGACTTCAGACCCGAATGCAGACATATTCAGGGTCTTCTGTGTGTTATTTCATGAAAAAGTATAAATTAAATATAGTGAGGATGGATCTCCAGGAGGTGGGATGTGGTTATATGGAATGGATTGGGCTGGCCCAGGATAGAGACAGGTGGCGGACGCTTGTAAGTGCGGCAATGAACCTTCGGATTCCGTGAAATGTGCGGAATTTCTTGACTAGCTGCAGTTAGCTTCTCAAAAAAGACTCTGCACCATGGAGTAAGTCAGTAAGTAAGTAAGTTGTTAAAATCGAATAACATCGGTAATAAGTGAAAGAACGAGTGTGCAACATTGGCGAAAGGGTAGTGACGAAGAAAACCCCGAAATTTTCGGACAATAAACCGTGCACGTGCAACTTCGTTAACAACAAATACGACCAAGAAAGGCTTCGGTTTGAAACCCCAGACTCTACGGCGAGAGGCCGGCGACAAGGGTGTGAAGCAAGTTATTTAAAAAATATACAATTAATGAAGTTCCAGAGCTTTGATCGTAAAGCTGAAGAGACAACTTGATATAAGCGTAGAAGACAGATTCGTAAAGAAACAGCGTGACAGAGTGTGCACTGTGTCTATTTTCGTTCAGGATAGCAGCCGGTATCTGTCTCTTAGGATCAGGATAGTGGAAGCCAGAAAAGAATTCCTCCTAAAGGACCCACCACAGTTCCCTGCTGAAACTGAAGACAGAGGCAGAACTGGCTTCCGAAACATTGTGAGTTTTCTAGCCTGAGACGAAGGTAAAGTCCAAAATTTCAGTCATGACTATGAAACGACCCGTCTGATTCCACAAAATGAGGTGAATTTATTGAGTGCCTGTTTCTCATAACAACTATTGCCCATATAGTTGATTTCCAAATCGGTACTCTACTATCCTCACCGACACTTTCGAAATGATATGAAATGATGATATGATACATGATATGTGATATGATATATTTGTTAACTGCAATTGGGTTGACACCCGGTGTTCGACGTTTTCGTATAGGAGACGTACAGGTACTACCGACACTGCACGTTGACACCTATTGGTTCCCTACACATTCTTCTTACCCTTTACTCACAGTGAGCTCTCAAGTCCTGAAGGCGGTGAATGTCAATATTGTAGTCTTCTGGATAAGAAGTCGTGCAGTTTTGTGGATGAGTCCCAACGTTTCGAAGGATCTGCTTCAAGCAAGAAATCTTATATTCTGGTCATTGAGGCAGCATTACACTCCTAAACGTTCGTACTCGTGATATCATCTCCCATAAGAGCGTAATCCTGCTCACTCACAATCAACGTGCTCCCTTTCGTGGCTATAAATATCTCACATAGTGATACATCATCTGCAGCAGCAGCAGGTAACATCTGTCTCACGACAGGTCCACACTCTTCCAAAGTGCGTTCTCCACAGCTTGCGATTTAGTGATGCCTCTTTAAATTTCCAGTACCTTCTCTATTCCTTAAAGCTATCCAGTAGATGCTTACGTATTCTTTCTCGTCTTTCCGTCCCTTCTGTCTTTCTTTTTCAATAACGTGTTTCAGAAAAATTTCGTATGCAAGACGTGACCAGTCGAGTTAGACTTCCTTCTTTTTTCTTGTATGAACAATTGTACTGTAAGTATCGTCGTAAAATAACCGAAGAAACAAACGCACAGTACAGTTCACATATGCATCAGAGTGCGGTTATGGCACATATTCTAGCTCTAGGGCTCAGGCTTTTAAATAGAATGGCCAATTACCGTATCCCCTTTTCTTATCCAGTACCTTCAGTAGCGCACTGAATGAAACTCATCCCCTGTCTGCACAGGGTAAGAAATTAACTCCAGCGTAGCATGACGGACAGGCGTATGTTCAGCTACGCTTCCACATTACACTCCCACCTTCTTCATATTTCTTTTCATATCCGTTTCATCATTGTACCACGTGTCATAATAAAAGCAGGACCGTCTGTCTGTAATTAAAGGAACGTACCTCACATCTACAGGCCTAACGATGTAATTACAAACAGTCGCGAACATTTGCAATATAAATAACCATTCTTACATCAAAACAATGTAATAAAGATTGCATAATAAACCGTTTAGCTAAACATGTTGAATGATCAGGTTGACCAAGTTTCTGACTTCTGACCCTTCCTGCAGGGGCCCAGTTCGGATCTCAACGACGAGACAGGCTACTCTGACAGATTTAGTCGTGGTTTACGCCAGCCCACCCAGGCAAATTCCATGACAATACATCAAACTTAGTCAAGTTCACAGAAATTTAAACCATAAAAAAAAATTTTATCCATGGAGATGACCATAATTGTCTATAATTAGTCTCAAACAGTCCTGCAGTACTGCCTGCGTATGCTTCTCTTTGTACGGCTTATACTTGAACATCATTGATAACGGTTTCAGTGGGGCCGAAACATGCAGGAGATGATTTATACACTACCTGGGGTTTCTCACTAAATGAAGTTTAATTTGGACCTAATTTCTGTGATTTAAGGGAAAAAATACATAACAATATATAAAGTTATATCTGCCTAGGCCTTCTGCCTCCATCTTCAAGATAGAATACGGAGACATTCCAAACACCGCTTCGTATTGGATGATGTCACGTTGTACAAAACAGAAATCTTTACTTTCTTAAAGATTCTGTGGTGATTGGCAATTCTAACCCTCATCAGTATATAACAGTAAGGAAAGGTGTGACACACGGCGAGGAGAAATCTCAACACAACGAGGTAACAAAAGACTAAACTTGAAGCACAACAGAAGAAATATCTAGAAAGCAAAGTAAACAAGACGAGCAATGAAGAAAGAGAAGATAAGGACGGAGAATGAGATTGATTTTTGTCAGCTCGTGCGGCCGATGGCCATGATTGCCGGTTTGCGTGATTGTTCTTGCATCTCCCTCCTATTGCAGCCTAAGGTAGACTAGACAAGGTCCTGTCCGGGTCCTCGCTGTATGTTATATTACTCTTGTGATGGCATAAGGCTACTATCAACGTGCGCCACATCGTGTATTGCACCGGGCCCTTCCCTCATCATGCCCGCTTACCACAGTGGCCAGGGTCCGCCCTGGTTTGCCTTCTTCTTCCTTTTATCCCAGTCTAAACCAGAGTGCGTCGGATGGCGCACGAAATTCTGCTTGAGGTCAAGCCACCTACAATGAATATACGCGACGTTGCGGCTATATTATGCTTCTTTGTCGCGTAATTAACCCTACAATACCGACCTCGGGATAATGTATGGAACCCCCAGCCATAGGCAGTAGTTGGAATTTGAAACTCAGCACCATTCGAGAGATCAAAACCTGGTTTTCATACTTCTAACAATTCAACAGAATATTTACCTCAGAAGTTTAGTTTTATGTGCTAAATGTTCTCCCGCTTCTTGTCCTTTCATAATACTATGAAATTGCGGTACAGAAAGTAAACCAAACATAGTGTGCACCAGATATTGCAAGATAATATGGAGGTTCATATCTTACGACGTCTCTGTATATAAATAATGTAAGTCATAATTCTATCGTTATTCTGTCGCTATGTAGCAATTAATTGTCGGTAGTTACAAAAGGAGCCATTAATTGGCACAAATAAACAAAACTGAGTGACACTTATGCTTTAGTGGGTGTTAAAGAACCTCTAACTTCGCGGTGAAGCTTTAGGTATGTTATAGTAGTAGCCAAGTATTTGAACTTGAACCTACTAGCTGTCTGTACATTGCTGTCACACGTACGTCGTTACCTGTGAACACGCAATACGTATATCTACGTGTCTGATTCTACAATAGCCTCCTTACTAACGCATAATGGACTGCCTGTTGTTACATACGTCGCTGATAAGTTTATACGAGGGTTATAGTAGTGATAAATGGGTAATCAGAAATGAAGGAAATGACACACATTGAAGTTGAGTGAATGCTGCAAATTACAGACCCCCCCCCCCTTCAACTTAAGCAGTTTTCAATTATGCAAATTTAGACTTTCGCAGTTTTAAAATTTAAAAAAAAGATCGAAATAATAACATTTTTTTAAAAGCGCGCTGAATTCTTTTCTTGCGAGAATGAAAGCTCAGTGAGACGAAGATGACGGAAGAATACTGCTGGGCGATAACACAGGCGGCGGGGCAGTCAAACCGGGGCCGATCAGATTAGAGTTTGTTGGGGTTTGGATTTAAACTGAATTTCCTTGTGTGTGTGTGTGTGTGTGTGTGTGTGTGTGTGTCTGTATATGTACATGTAGTCGACCACGTGTATAGATATACTCATTCCCGACTTGTGCAAAATCTGACTTCAGCCTGACCTTTCCAGACAGTAAATTTTACCTAAATCGGACACTGTCGTGTAGGCACACTGATTTTGCAGAAGTTGTGTTGGAATGGCTGAAATAAACCAATGTAGACCCTGCACTTTAAAGACTGGTTGTATCACCGTAGCATTGGATTTGCCTCTTCACTGTACACGCCGTTTCAACCCCTGTGATTATTCCACCCATCTAACACAAATTCGACTTGGGAGGTTTAGTTTCTTCATGGCAAGCACAGCCACCTTCTAATATCGTGTTGCAGCGTACGTATCTACAATGCAAAAATCTCGAGAGATCTCACATTCTCGTGTTCATAAATGAGAAAGACCATGAAGAAGAAAAAAAAATATATGTTTTATATCTAATTAGTGGAAGTGGAAGTGTAGTCGTGAACAAACGATCAAGTATTCCTTGCTGTGGGAAGAGGCGTGGTCTAGGCGCATCACACAGACTATCATATTTTCTTTTCTTATTTGAAGCGTGTTTCACTACTACGTTTATCTTCTCAGTTATGTTAAGTTTAATTTATGCTCATTTGCATAGTTTCAAAAAGTCTGAAATTTTGCTCCGATTTCAGTCAAAGGCATCGTCTGACATTAAATTACTCTGAGCATATTTAAATTGAAATATAAATTACTTCCATAAGAAATTAGCTTACAGCGGCACAAACTGACAACGACGCTGAGGTAACGGGTGGAGAGGTCAAATATGTAAACTGAATAAATCAGGGGTACACAAATGTTCTAGAAATCTAGGAGCCACCTCAAAATTCTAAGCGACCGAAGGGCGACACAAAGCAAGTTCCACACTGAGGGCCTGCAGACACGTGGCACAGCAGTACAGAATAGAGTCGGGCAGGCGACATGACTCGCAGGATTTGTGCACTCCTGGAAATATAGACTTCTGTGTTATGATACTGAGTAATCAGGTAGGTAGATGGACTGCTGTACACGTCACATCCCAGAAGACTCGCCATAACACTGCACTATATTCTTAGCATTTAACGGCAAAACAATTAGCCTTTGAACAACTGTTTGCTTGCTCCATACCTCCACTTACTCGCCGATTTGTTTGATCGAAAGTCCACTACTAGAAGAAAAAGCCAGGAAAATAACAGGTGAAATTGTGAAACTCTTCAGGATGGTTCACTGAACATATTTAGAAGAAACAAGTAAAAAAGTGAACAATCCCTGTACGGGTCTGAACAGGCCCTGAGGGTTCCAGGAGGATGAGGTTCCCGGATTTCAAGACATTCGATACTTGAAGGTTTCAAGGTTGTCAGCCCTACGCACTAGCCGCCTTTACCCCCCGAGGAAGTAATACTGATACCTCCTTTCTGTTGGAGGCTGAGTCTACCGCAGGGCCATATTGGGGCCGGAAAGATTATTTCAATGAAAAATTCTAGTAACACCATAGGAAATCGAACCCGCTACCTTCCGGCTTGTAGCGCAGTGTTTTAACCAAAGGAAGGAACAAGCAAGCCTATGTATAAGCTACACATCTGATGAGACGCTGCAACTTGAACACAACCAGTTCAGACTAATACCAGGTACGTGGCAGCAGAAGCCATAGTCGAGTTAAAGAAAAGGTAAAGTGTTCCCGTTACAGGCCCGGTGTGGCCCAAAGGATGGGTAGAGGCATAGCTCTACTCTTCCATGACCGCGGCATTACATGGGGGTGAGTGGTCAGCAGCACGACCCGGCTGCACTTTACCCCCGGGAAAGACCCGGTACCCATTTTACAGGAATCTGGGTGGGCCACAAGGCCGGTCTGGACGGGCGGAAAATCTCGTCTCCACCGGGATTCGATCCTGGACCGTACAGCCCGTAGTCAGTTGCTATACCGACTGAGCTACCCGGCCCACCATGATCGAGTAACAAAACTGTAAATTGTGCGGGAAGAAATCGCAGGCACTTTACCTAATATACAGTTTATCGTATTTCAGAACGTCATATCTGGGCTGTCCCTTATGTTAGGCGGTTGATCGCCTAATTATCAATGTACAAGTTCAGTTCTTCACGACGAAGTGGTACCTCAGCAATTTGTGTTCGAGTCTCAATGAGTTTCCCTTCCCAATCACCTTTCCACAACTGCAACAGCTTTCCCGTACCAAATCATGAAGGCTCAGATGGTGGATGGGATATTAGGCCTCTACTCCTTACTCCGACTTTCGTCACAATTGGGACGGCCCAGCTGTCCGCTCTACGCGCCGATCACCCTTTACCCCAGGAAATTCCTTGTTATCCACTGTTGTGAGAGTTTGAGTGAAACCCTGGGCTATTGAATGCGGACAAAATAAATGGGTCACTTGAAAATTTCCAAGGACCCAACTGGGAACCGAGCCCGGAACTTCAGTACAGCCATTCTACCTTTGTTCCATACTCAGCTGACCAGAGCTCCCTGAGAAGCACTCTTAATTCAGATCAGAGAGCATATTGTTGCTTCTTCCGTGTTTAAGTTGGCGGCTTCATCTGTGAGCAAGAAATACGTTTGTCACAGAACAAGGCAGGTGAAAAATACAATTTTACAGTCTTGTAATGTTGCATTCTGTCCGTGTACAAACCCACGTTGCGTGTAACCAACTGTGTTTAAATAAACTGTCAATCAAACAGTATTTTAGCAGAGAACAACGCCTTCTCTGTTTCACGTTACGCATAATTTTTCATATTTGTTCGCGAGGCTTTAAACAGTGTGGCCTTCTGAACTGTGACATCATAGGCCTATAATCTTATACATGGGAACCAACACTTCGAATTTGACATACTGTCCAAATCTTCAGGGACTACATCAATTAAAACCCTCAAATCCAGAGTCCGAAACTATCAACAATGTGAGTGGTATGCTAGGTGCCAGCCTCGTACATCTGTAACAGTATACGAAGAGTATAAGGTGCGCTGCACACGGCAGGTTTCTGCTCTTTTCCTTGTTAGTCCAGACAGCCTCTAGTGACGGGTCGCCAAATTAAGTGCCAGTCTACGCGACGCGATGTCAGCTCAAGGGGACTGATGGTAGGGTTGGACCGAAACGCCGGGGGTTTGGACTGCAAGAGATGGGCGGGACACAAACACAATCAACTCTCCTCGTAACTTCAAGCCTATCTTGACTGACACTTGACCTCCAGATCCTAGGCAGTGCACGATTTCGTAACTATAGTGTGTTTCAAATTCTTCAAGAAACTTCTTTTAGTTATTACGCAATGTGTTGCCAAATGCTACAGACATAAACAATGCTAAAACGACCACATGTTCGTTTGAGAAAATTATATAAAATGTCACATTTTGATTACTGCACTTGATTGTTCTACAAGCAAACTTTCTTGATAAACTCTGTGACAGATTATCAAAAGGTCCTTTGGCCAAGCAAACTGATTCAGATGGTAGTTATACTGACTTGTACTCCGGGGTTATCTAGTTCCATTCTCCGTCAGGGTACCAAGTATCTTATCTAAGAACATTTGACACAGTTTCGGACACTTAACATTTTGAAGGACAAATTTTGGTTGGTTCTTCAACTTGCGTGAAATATGGAGTGAAAAACCTTATATATAGAACCCACTGTTTGACAAAATTTGAAAGACATTCATGTGACGGTAACTTGCATTAAATCTGTTCAGGTAGGTCTGAGTTCGAGATGTTGTTGACAGGAGAATGAGAAACTACGGAAAACGAGGGTTCGTATTTTTAAATAGGGAAGTGAATCAGAGAGGAGTTAAAAAAAAGGACATTATTATTATTATTATTATTGCAAAGTACAGGTAAGGTGATATTTTAATATATACATATACATAGACCTGATATCCATAGGTGACGAGCTACATGAATAAGAATCTCCAGTAAAGCAGTTCCGTTACAGGCCTGGACAGGCCCAGAAGGTTCCAGGAAGTTAAGGTTCCCAGATTTCGTGACAACGGCACAGGATGGTGGTAAGGTTGTCAGCCTTAAGCAACGGCCGCCTTTACCCCAGGAAATACTCCTGGTACTCATTTCTGTTAGAGGCTGAGTCGACCCCAGGGTCATAGTGCGATCAGAAGGATCTTATGTCAATGAAAAATCCACTGACACCAGCTGGGATCGAGCCAGCGACCTTCCGATTTGTAGCACAACACCTTAACCACTGTGCTATTGCGGTCTCCAAGAATCTCCAGTGCAAAGAAATAATTTTATCCACAAATATCACTTCCAACCAGATTCACTTTTCTATATCTATTACACCAAGTTTGCTATGATATGTACAAATACAATGTGCAAGTAGTTGGTAGTGAAATTTGTGTATGTTAGACTGCTGCAGGAAATATGTAGACATGAATATAAACTTTTTATTTCCTTCAGACAGGAAGCTCTACTAACAGCGATTGGACCCACAATAAATACAATTCCAGATACAATTTATTGTATCTAAAGCCACCAACAAAATGACAACATTATTACGCATCTGTGATTAAACAATTATTTAATGAACTGTAAACAAACTGACATATCTTAGGATGTTTTAGTGTTTTTAATTTATTAATTTCCGGTGACAACTACTTGCATGACGGTTTACATTTTACTAACTTGTAACTTTAGCATACACAAGAAATTCCCTGAAGATGATGTGGAAACATCGAAACATGTAGGAGTGCTATAAGCAACAAATAATTGTTAACAAATACACTGTACATTTGTTGGACTAATATAATAAAATCTACAAAATGCACGGTACATATTATATCAAGAAAAACATAAACAATTTCATCCCTTTGCAAACTGCAAATGATCTGCATTTCAGTTACAGATACAGTTTGCACCTCACAGTGAAAAGAATAATGCTTCCATTAAAAAGAAAATTCATTTAATGAAATCGGTATTTATTGCTAGAATCACATAGATAACATAAATACACTGTGCCAGCAAAATGCAGAGGTTTTCACTGTTAAACCTGATGGCACATACAGGCTCTTTACCACTAGTCTTTAAAGCGTTGACGGCATATTAATTAGAATTTTATATAAATAGAAATATTTAAAAATTTATAAATCCAATATCATTTGAAGGAATTAGTCTGCATTTGGTTCAGGAAAGCGGCAAAGTGGGCTCTTGAGAAGGCGGTAATACATTATCGGTTCTATAAATGGCGGGTAGCTAAGGAAGTATTAGCTTCTCAAGACGGGCTGCGCTCCATACTTACTTTCATCTGTATAAAATGACTATAACTGTGCAACTGAAAAGAGTAACAATATATTAACAGTAGCATACAGTAGCATACACACGTGTAGAACCAACTGAAAGACAACTACGAAAGGACCTCAATGAGTGAAATACGTAGGCAGTAACTTGCAGAATATTGACAACCGCAGCGGCTACAAACTGTGTTGTGGTGATATGTGATGAATACATGGTGAATAGAAACAGACTGAGAATCAGCAGTTACAGTGGAGATATGTGAGGAATGCGTGGTGAATAGAAACAGACTGGGAATCAACAGTTGCAGTGGTGATATTTGATGAATATATGGTGAATAGAAACAGACTGGGAATCAGCAGTTGCAGTGGTGATATTTGATGAGTACATGGTGAATATAAACAGACTGGGAATCAACAGTTACAGTGGTGATATGTGATGAATATATGGTGAATAGAAACAGACTGGGAATCAGCAGTTGCAGTGGTGATATTTGATGAGTACATGGTGAATATAAACAGACTGGGAATCAGCAGTTGCAGTGGTGATATTTGATGAGTACATGGTGAATATAAACAGACTGGGAATCAACAGTTACAGTGGTGATATGTGATGAATACATGGTGAATAGAAACAGACTGGGAATCAGCAGTTATAGTGGTGATATGTGATAAATATATGGTGAATAGAAACAGGCTGGGAATCAGCAGTTATAGTGGTGATATATGATGAATACATGGTGAATAGAAACAGACTGGGAATCAGCAGTTATAGCCCATTTCTAGACGTTATCCCAGAAGCAGAGAGGACCAAAATGAGAGCAGAATCCATCTTAACCGAAATCGGTAAAGATTTGTCACTTCAAAAACGCTCCTACATCTCACCCGACGCCATCTTACACGTCTTTTTTCAAGACTTTCTTGACCGAATCGAAGAAACATTTAATCAAAACACTGCCCCTTGTCTTACAGGGAACACTCTGCATGTCCATTCTAAAAGACCAAATGATTGACGCTGCTTACGAAGGAATTAGCTACTTAACTTCAGCACCGCACACAAACAATCTGTGTGCAAAACGCATAGCATTTTAGGCGCTTTCCCAAATTTGCGAAAAGTGAGTAATGACTTGAAGTGTTTCTGCCGGTCAGCACGAAACATTTGAGCTCCCACTGGACGGACTGTCATTAAGATTGATATTTGAGAATTTGTGGATATTCTATCGAGGAAATTCGAGTTTCATTAAAATCTGACAAGTATGACGGATACTTTACTTGACGAACTATGTACATTCAAGATAACATCTCGCCGAATTCTACTTACAATGTGAAATGTTTCAGACGAAATTTGCAGAGAAAACCAAAACACACTTTTTATCTTCAGTAAAAATGTTTTGTCGAAAACCGTGCCGTTTATGATATAATGTGGAGAAATACTGTACACCAGGACAGGCCACAGACGACAATATAACATGGCGCATGTGCAATGCTTGCTGGTTACCTAAAGCTACAAACGTACACTCATAATATGTAATACTTATTTTATTTCCACGGTAATATCGGTTACGCGACCGCACTTCAATGTTACGTTACACAGTACATTTCCTGTCTTCTTTATGATATGATATGATACGATATGGTATGATATGATATGATATGATACGATATGATATGATATGATATGATATGATATGATATGATATGATATATGATATGATATGATATGATACGATACGATATGATATGGTATGATATGATATGATAGATATGATATGATATGATACGATACGATACGATATAATATAATGTAATATTTATTAACTGCAATTGGGTTTCCAGTCGGTGGCAGTGGTCGGTAAATTTATAAACCAATAGAAAATAAAAAACTATACACATGGAGAGAAATAATAAACAAAACAATACAAAAACACAGAACACACAAAATAGAAAGTAAAACATACAACACAAGAAAACACACATAAAACGAATAAATAAAAAACATAAAACAATTAATTAGAACAAAACAAATGGCAAAATACATAAAGCTAATAGCAGTGAGACCATGAAACAACAAAAAGATTTAATGTACCGTAACCCACACACAAATTACACAACTATAAGTCCATGACAATACATACTGTATATCAAAGGATGTCCCACAGAAGTGCAGCTAGGGACAACAAGACTTTACAGGGCTAAAAACCTTTGAGTTCAGACTTCTTTCTCTATTCTTTTCTTGTCTGAATCCCTACAGTACCCATTGTGATGTTACCTGCTTTAACATGGGTGTGAAACCTTTCCTTACGGGAGGTTAGTTGGCGGGTATACGTGAACAGGATGCTAAGAAAAACACATGGACCTAAGAGAGAGAAAGGAATAAGAAGGTGAACAAAACTGCTAAGTCGTAATCTTTATTATTTGCATTTTGTGCCCCTTATTTTTATGTTGGTTAGATAAAGGTGGACTTACAGCACGCATAGACGAGAGATAAGCAATATATACGATATCGTGTACAGAAGACCCGTTGGGAAGAAGCTTATTTGTGCATTTGAGATTATTCTGGAAGAAAACATTAAATCGGATGTCACAAAAGGACGCACAGGTTGCAGAATGGATTTAGCTGGCTGAGAACAGACCTCAAGAATGGGTTAGTGCAAACAGGGTTGCCTAATGCGTCTCCTTTCCGTCTGCGCAAAGGTCGGAGAATTCGTTGACCGATAATATGGACCTTAGCTTCTCTTAATGACTGCGCTTCGTAGACGCAGTTTAGCACTTCCGAAATTTCTTTATCGTCACATTCACCACGACCACCACAGTTTCTACCTTCCAACCCCTTCCATCGCCTTACCAAATGGGTTGATGTCTCCGCCGCAGTTCCGGGTGCCTCTCGTTTCTTCCGCCTTCAGGTACAAGACCAGCCACATCGAGAACCTATACAGCTTAGGAGGCGATCTCAGGATGCCCTGGACAGAGCTGTACAGTGCGAAGTCTCACATCAGACGGAACTGGAAACAACACTTAATATCTAATAACGCGTCTAGAACACTTCTCTTCCCTGACTGACGTGGTGATGTGACGCGGACAGTTATTGTTAGGGCGCAGAACGGAAGGGTTACACTAAGCTGCAGGGGATCAAAACACAGAAATACGTTACAGCCCCTTAACAGCCGCTTTATTTTCTTCTCCTTTCTCTATAAGTACCCTGTCCAGATCATCTCTATCTCTTCCTCTTCTTCTCTCATCCCTTCACATCGCACTTTGCGCTGGTGTTTGTTTCATTTCTGATCAACGTGAAGAGGCACGAAGAAATTTTACAATACACAGTGGTTAACGTCTGTTGGTTCTTAGTTGATAAGTAAACGTTTAAAGCTTAGCAATTTTTTATAATAAACTATATAGAATTGCAGCTCATATCTCACGCAATAGTCGATGATGTCCGTTTCTCAGGTCAGTCTGTTAATGCCGCACAGGAAAACAACGAGAATTGTACGAAACACATTCACGTACTTGCTTATTATCTTCGTCACGCCTTTCTGTCCGTCCGTCCTTCTGTCTGTCTGTCTGTCTGTCCGTCCGCATGATACGTTTCGGCTGCCAACAGACGGACTTTCATGAAATCAAATTTGATATGTAAGGATTTTTCGAAAATATGTCAAAAAAATTCAAGTATAATATAAATCTGACAAGAATAACAGGTTCTTTACATGAATTCCTGTATAAATTAATGATAATATCTAGCTGAATTCTTCTTAGAATGAGAGTGTTTCGGACAAAATTTGTATACAAAATAAAAGCACACAATTTTTGCGCAATAATTTTTTCTAAAAAATCGTACCGTTTATGAAAAAATGTGGAAAAACTATTAGAGATAGACAGACCACAGATGACAAAAAAACACGGAACGGGAGAGATGCGAGTTTCATGCCCGATAACTAAGGCACGAATACAGACACATACTCATAATATTTAACAACACTTATTGCTAACAACAGCATGAAATTTGTAGCAGCTCGAAAACAGTGCAAAGATAACCCATTTTTGTATTTCCATGGCAACACTAAACTCTTTTACATTGCTGACAGCTACATACACGCCAACTAAAAAGGGAACGTAATGTTGCGTTTCCATAGCAAAGGTGGTTACGTGAACGCGTCACAATTTTACGTCCTCTATCTTCAGGCTAACTTGGAGTGTCATACGAGTATCTGACATCACAGCATGCAATATCGGTTATGTTCTGGATAAAATACTTTCTCTTTCGCTGTTACCGTAAAAGCTTTGACAAGTGTAATATACCACGGCAGTGCTTTAATTAAGGAAAACCATATGATTTGCATTAGCTTGAAGTGAGAAATAAAAAATGTGGTTATCACACAACAGAAATTATGACGGATCTATAAATAATAATAAACTGATATAGGGTCCATAACTGAACAGGTAAAAACGATCCAGAAAGAACACGGGAACGTATAAGAGACACGTTTCAACAATGTACAGTTTTAAAGTAATACAACATTTATCGTATAAAATTCAACTCTGAGATAAAACTAAATGTTCAAATATCTGGAACTAAAATAAGCAGCAAAATAACCTAATTTACATGGAAGATGACGACTGCATTAAATGCCTCCCCTTTCGGCAGACAGGTACAGAATGCTTCTCCTCCTCGAAGTCACGTGGGTCTACAGACCCGGTGGCCCACACAGCCTATTTATAGCGCACCCAGAGCTCTTTATCTGGGGGTAAAACGGCCGAGGAGTGAAGCTGAACTAATCTCCATCTAAGGCCTACATTAAGAATGACAGGATCTATACTTCCACTCCCCCATCTGTCTTCGTGGCCTACATAGAGACTACATCGGCCACTTGAACTCTCGCGGAAGCCCATTGTGTTAGGAAATCTATTTTTTTTTACGATCGACATCTCGTTGTGTTTATAAAACCATACATGAATATACAATTCCCACCAACACAAATATTTATTGGTTTCTATTCTTTAAAATTGCATGGTTACATGTTTCGGACAGAATTTTGATCATCTTCAAACCAGCATATTACAGGTGACACTAGAATGAAAACCTCCGGCATAAACAATAAAAATATATCAGTAACAATATAATAAACAGTACTACTTCGATATAGATGAGGCATCTTGTTATCTACCAGAACACGTAACATAAGAAGAACAATTAATACACAGAATTCTTGATGCTTGAATATATTCTTACTAAATATACAAGGATATCATCGCATGCCGCTTAACTAAACAAGAATCATCAGAGAAGACAAGGGTATCAAAACATACAAAATTCTTCGGGGAACAAATGTACGTATGAATGGACTACAATTTTAACTGCTGACAATATTTTGAGAATATATGATTACATTACACAGTGTAACTATTTTAACCTACACATACAATTTATGTCTGTTTTATACGAAATACTGTGATCTCAGTCTGACCATCAAGTGAAACTACAACTGGAAGTTTCATTTTTTGTGTAAGGCATCGGCCTGAAGTTAACCAAAATTCTGGTCGATACATGTAGCCATGCAATTTGAATTAACAGAAATCAATATATATTTTATTGACGGTAAGTGTAAACTGATTTACACAAAACCCTCTGCTTTGTACTAGGACGCTGCCTGTTGTGTCTGGCTTAACACGTGTGACGTGCGTGCATCAGTGATTTGAAATAATTCTCCTTGAGTTGAAGTTAATAGGCGATGGAAGGTTCCTCATCCGCAGAACGTCTTCGCCACTGTAACAGCAACAAGACAGGAAACGTGCGGAACAATGCAGAGTATTGGGGACAGGATATGAAAGTTTCTTGTTATTGGCGATGTGTATCTTCTTTCCTTTGTTATTATTTTCACGCAATAAGGAAAGGTCATACAATAGTAGGATTCAAGCAATCTTAACACTAAATCAACTATGAGACTGAATTTTAGTATCACTGAATGTTTTCCTTGCACTGTCATGCTTGCCATTCACCCACGCTGCCTACGGAGAGGCTAGTGCCATAATACGAGGGTGTTGAACCGTTATAATGACAAACTAAAAGCTTATTAGACCTATATTACGATATGCACCTAAAATTTGGATAGGTAAAACTTGTAGCAAGAATGGTTTTAATTTTGCACGTTTGACTAATCGGTGTGCTTCCGTACGTGTCATGAACACCCCACTTAATTTATGTCAGTATTTAACCAAATTGATGCACAAAATTTGTTTCACGATAAGTTTTATTTCATGCCTCTACATGTTTCGGGCACATGTGGTCATCATCACACAGCCTCTGGTATCATCACACCTATAGGTGGCCGTCTCGTGCACGAGACAACCACCTATAGGTGTGATGATACCAGAGGCTGTGTAATGCAATTTTGACCTCCTGATGATGAGCACATGTGCTCGAAACATGTAGACGCATGAAATAAAACTTACTGTGAAACAAATTTTGTGCATCAAGTTGGTTAAATACTGAGATAAATATACTGAGATGCACGGTTAGCAAAACGTCAAAACTCCACTTAATACCACTTAGTTTCACGTTTGATACCTCTGAAATGGAAAAAAAATATTAACAATTACGTAACATTAGTCACTTAATCGATTTACCAATTACAGGTTCATTATGAGGAGACAGAATTAATTACCGGTGCGTTTATATTCAAAGTCTGAGAAGAGCAGTACGCAAATGTCTGCTAACAAGTTGCTACTGCATTTTGGCCGCCATTCCCATTCCAGGAACGAGGCATTGCTATCATTTAGTCTTTTCAGTGTTAATACAAACTGAACTGCAAGCTCTAATCAGTTTCCTGCAGCTGCCTGTTTCTGTTCAAACGAATACCCAATTTATAACCACGCAAATGAATTAGAGCATTTCCAACTGTAAATATAGCCGTTGAAATATTTACAGCAATCCCCCCCAGTTAGAATGAACGTTACAAAGTGTCTTTAAGAAAGACTTGTTTTTCAAAATATATGTACAAGGGAACTAATACAGAACAGACAAACTATCCCACTGAAGTATGTAGCAGTGGATTTCCGTAGACTTTTGACACCGTTCCATGGAATTAGTTACAGCCTGATATTTTACAGCAAACTTAAAATACATTGCTTCAGAAACAATGAACAAGCTGTTTGGCCAGAATATAATTTTATTGGAAATTTCAGGAAAAATAAATACTAATATTGCAATTATTATAAACGTATGACTATCAAGCATATAAATTAAAGTATACACATATCAAATAGTATAAATGCAAATCAAAGAAAATGACAATTCTAATCCAAATAAATAAATAAATACACTGCCTTACCTACAATTTATTTTAACAGCGGTGGCCACCGTACACCCTGGCATAATACCTTAATATCTTAAGGCATAATATTTTTAGGCCCTCTCCATGATAGTCTCCAATAGGCACCAGGAAATATGAGATCTTTAGAGCGGTGACAAACTGCGCTCTTCACTGTATGCTGCCAAAGTGACAAAATGTTCAATAATATCTATCACTTGTTTGTTGAAAAATTTAAGTGCAATCAATATTTGCTGTGTTTGGATAATTTCAATTACACTTACAGTATTTTATCTCTCATGAGCAACTGAAAAGTACCTCGGTTGATACATTTCAACATATTCTCCTGAAAAAAATAAATCAACATAGAGAGTGTAAACAGCCGGATTGAACAGTCCATATGGAGGCAACTGTAACTCCTACACACGTACAAAAGGCTGAATGAGAATCTATGTTGGCATGGAGCATCATCTGCTGGTATGAAGCCAATTTGTTGCGACATCGTAAAACTAACTGCTGGAAGATCTAACATACCACAGAATGTAAATGAAGAGTTCGTGTTTAACAATTCTCCAAACACAATCACAATGCCGAACCCCATAATTGCTGCTATGAACAGCGCACTCAGGCAAAAGAGTCGGATGTTCGTCCCATCAAGTCGGGCCCACTTGTAGATGGATACCGCTACCGACGTTTCCTAGCAATATGAAGCCACGATGTCTTGTCCTTAAGAATACAAATCCCCACGCACACAAACAGCACATATTTCCATGGCATAGTGCCCTAGTAAAAAAAAAATCCAGCGTTCACTGCATTTAATGGCATTCGAAGGGAATTTTTTTTCCCCCACAGGGTCTCACCACTGACATATATTCAAAACTTCCCAGTTCCCTTAAAATGCATTTCTCATATTATCCTTCTATTTACGTCGGGGTTTTTTAAATGGCCTCTTTCTTGCAGATTTTCTGACCAAGATTTTTTACGCCCTTCCATTCACTACATTCACACTACATGCCCTGTTTATCACCTTATCGTTTATTTGATAACCCAAATACTAATCTCAAAGGAACACATCACGTTGGAGACCTGTATAGACATAGGAAGATGATATTAGAATACATTTTAGAAAAAAATTGTATATGTCGAAGTGAACAGGATTAAGGTACGGGCCAGTGACTGTCTCTTGTGAACAGGGTTATGAAACTTGGGGTCCCATAAATTCGAAAAATTCTTGACTAAATGGGCGAATACTGGCTTCTCAGAAAGACATCTGGTCTACGAATTTAACTGTCTGGGAAGGAAGCACAGTAGGATGCAATGCGACCAAAAACAGGAAGAGAGGAGCTCCTTGCAACAGGCTACATTTACACCACTAGACAGAATGCGACGTAAGTATAAACCACACACCTGGGTTACAATTATCAACACGTAGGATGAGGGACCCTCAGGTACACAAGACTGTAGAGAGTATCGCTTGTTATTTTATAATATAAATAACAATAATAAAAGCAGTCGGTCGCCTGACTGAATTTTTTAGTGCCGCAATAAAGCAAGTTAGACCACAGCCAAGGGACAGCGCTTAGAGCGAGAAGACGACGACGAATAAGCGACAGGTAGTCGATGCCACACCTCAAAGTCGGCCCGCTGATCAAATAAAATAATTTGAACCAAGCCAGAGGACCGACCGACCGACTCAGCTTTAAAGAATAACATACTATATATATATATATAACAGATGGGCTGAAGAAACTCTGCCTGCTGTTTAAAGTTCTAAGAAAAGGAGAAATAAAAATTACACGACAACCCTTTTAACAAAAACTTTCTTATATGACAGTTGAGAGTGGAAGTTTAGAACTTCGAAGCCATTTCTTCTTATTTTAAAGATCATCAAGTAAAGGTTTTATGGTAAGGTTTCCTCATTAGAATGTGTTAATATGAATGTGATTCTGTCAGGGACAATATAGGCTTGAAGAAGAAACTATTTCTCTATACCCTACGTTTACAAGAAAGAGCAAAGTTTAATGTTTGATCCAGACAGCGTTAGAAATAGATATGTAGCACATAAGAATAACTAAATGTTCACGTGCGGATGTAACTATAT
>Ga0123354_10004238_pt1 | contig 20232 bp, 13 predicted proteins | sample TergutLab28metaG_2_FD_97872 | JGI IMG/M metagenome (GOLD analysis project Ga0123354, IMG submission 97872) | Labiotermes labralis P4 segment gut microbial communities from Petit-Saut dam, French Guiana - Lab288 P4 | ecosystem: Host-associated > Arthropoda: Insects > Digestive system > Gut ...
CATGCAGTCTTACATTCCTTCTCTTGACCATCGTAGTAACAGACCCACGTGGTATAGTCACGTGATAAACAACATTCTTAGGCTTTATGTGGACACTACATCGCGGGCTTGTGCCGTGCTGGAGAAAAAGGTTTTTACAGAGCCGTAGATATGAGTAGCTAAGTAAATTGTGGGAAATTATTACGTTGATGAATTTTCCTTTTACTTGCGCTTCTTCCTGTCTCCTAGATACCAATCTTACCAACGGTTCTTTGTTCTGCAAAGTGCTCAAGTTATATTGTTCCGTTATGTTGCAGCATAAAACATAGAACACTAGGACGAGTAAGAAGGACGCCAAGACGGCACTTGTTCAAATATGTGACGAAGTTACTGCCCAAAAACTTTATTAATGCGGTTAATGAAGCAAGGGTATACAAATCCAGGAGCGCCAATCGTCATGACGATTAGACTTTGTACGGTGGCGGCTAATATTTGTGGATCCTAGATTTGGAACTTGTCGAATGTCTTCTTTGTATCACTTAGAATTTTGAGATGTTTCTTTGATTTATGGAAATTTTCTGTACTTCGGTAACAAAGAATTTAATATCAGTATAATTTTCGAAAATATTTAGCCAGTTTCGGAAGATAACCGACATTTTTTTTGGTAAGGGTGAGGGACTGTACTCTAAGCTTGAGGATTTGACGCTGAAGTTGCAGAAAGTAGTTACCATAACAAGCGCTGTGGTGGGAAACGGTGACGCTGTTTGGTCTTTAGAACCATGCACATAGCATAACCACTTCTGCCGCCACTCCCTTTGTGTGATGGCAACTGTCTCGCTATCTCCCTTGTGATTGGTTCTTGATGATTGCTCTAATGGTTAAGTGACGTGCAAACATCGGACGTGGAAAGAAAGATTCCATTTCAACCGTTGCCAGGCAACGTAACGACTCTTCCCCTCTTTTATACAAGCCTTTTCCCCCTCCCTTTTCGATGCCATAAGTAATCGTATATTTTCTCTCCCCCTCTCTGAATCTTCCTCCGCCTAAACTAAACAGATACAAACAGATCCACAGGATGTGACGTGTTGATAAGCTTTGTCGTAGAAGGAATTCAGGTTTTTAATTTTAAAAATCAGCATTTAACTGAGTATGTGGGTAGGAAGGGGAAGTATGGCTGAAGACTTGAATGCATAAAAAAGAGCAAAATGTATGGGCTTGTAGGTACTGCCTGCCATTATTGTTTCATTTATTAATAGAAGGAATTTTTTGCATAATACGTAGGAAACCTGTAATCAAACACAAGAAAACACTCAACTAGAAAATGCAAGAAATTAAAATTACATAAATCTAAGGTCCGCGTATTTCTGGAATCTGAAGAGCTCAGTTGTCTGAGGAGATGCAAACTGGCATATTTACAATCTCTCCAGAAATTTTTCTAAACTGGCGGCGCAAACACAGCGGTCTCCCAAGTTTCCTTTCCTCAGGAGTACATTTAAATCATCCTGGAAATGGCCACACAAGTTAGACCAACACGGTTTCCGTCAACTCTAAGAATAGCTCTGTCCGCTTTGCTCAAGGCGCATGCGTTCCAAGTTTTGCCACAAATGATGTATGTTTATGGTTAGGCTAGTACAGGCACAAATATTTAAATTTTAAATAAGCGCAGATTTTTAAAACAAACCTTTATCAAATGAAAGCAATATTTCAGATAACTGCCTGTCACATGTAATGAGAGTTGTGACACGTTTTTGCACTTAAAATATGCACATGCACGTAAAATAATTGCCTCTGATTAAATGTGTCTTCATGATATGTTCTATTTTCTTTTTTTACTTCAGATACACTGTCTTGACCTAAGGTAAAGAGCCCAAGTATCGTTCGTTCAGGTTTGGACCCCGAGTGTAAAAGGCAAGGTCTATTACACAGGCACGGCAGCTACTGTAACAACTGGAGCTTCAAGTCATGTCAAATATTTCATTACTAGGATTTCAAAATGCTGGTATTCGAGCCAAAGGTTGTGATCCTGTAGAAAGTTAACAGACTTTTTGTGAAAAGTACTCCGAATATTGCTCACCCTTGTCTCCATAAATATGCATTAGGCCAAATATTAACAGCAAATTTTAAATTTAGATATAGACGAAAGAAATCATGAAGGAAAAGGCACTGTACAGATTTTCTCAACTTAACTTCGTTCTTTGGACACGGTTTCTTAAGCATATAAATTTCCTCCTTATATTTTGGGCTAACAGACCACTTAGCTTAATATTTTTTAACCAATAACTTACGAAAAATGTGCTTATTATTATTATTATTATTATTATTATTAGTTTTAAAATGATAGACTCTATAAGTATATGGTTGGTAAAATTATGAAATATTTATCAGTGCAAGAAATAAATAATATAAAATTAGTCCACTTCTCTACTTCACGTTTTACGTGTCTACAGATTAGAAGAAGAAAATTTTCAAGCGTGAACAATAGAGTGGATGTTACTAGGCAGATTGCTGAATTTAAACAAACAATTTTCTTTAGAAAAAATGTAGTTTTTTTAATTAAGAGAAATTCTTTCCACTACTGGGAGAAGAAAAATGTAGACAACATGCGGCATATGGACAGTAAGTTGGCCCATCAACTTACAGCAATAATCTTTACAAAAGTAGCCTACACATTTATTTATGATTTATTTAAAAATTATTTAAATGTCCCATATAAAATCCTATGATAGAGCAATTAAAAAGTAATAAACTGAAAATTATGTTATAACGAATCCACTGTATTTAAATTTAATGTATCTCTCATCGAGAATTAAAGCTAAGATACATAAGGTGAACAACATTCGCCAAGCCGAACTAAGCTGTTTGTATCATATATGGTTTTAAAGCAACATGTTTCGGCTCAAAAAGAAGCCATCGTCAGGCTAATAAGACATTACATAGTTTATTATGAACGCTGCATAAAATTATCGCTTATCGTCCGCTTGAGATCTCATTTTCACAAATATTACAAAAGTGTACGATAAACCGAAACCAGTTAATTTACATCTTAAATTATATCCGATTAACGTGATAAAATAAGAAGTTAGAAATATTTCATTAAAACGGCTAGGATTAGAAATAATGTATTAATAATTCCAGGTGAGGTTTTTTATTAATATGTGGTCCTGGGAATCGTTTTGCGTTTAGTCCTTAAAATGTGTGCCTTTGATCAAACAAATATTCAAGAACTTGTAATCATTTACGGTTTTCCTTACATGATTTTATCAGTTCCTCGTGAAATAGTATCAGGAACTGTACACAAGTGCTGCAAATCCTTTGTTATTGTACATACCGCTATACATTGGCGTTTATAGGAAGCAAAAGAAAATATAATGAAATTAAGAGCAGACATGAAATAAAGTGAAATGCCAACTTGATGCAACTAGGTAATTTTATTGATGTACTCTTAGCTCGACATGTTTCGGGTACTTACGCCCATCATCAGGAGCACTGGATGTTGAGTTGCAGCGTATGGTTTTCTGCATCGAGTTTTTGGATGGGTGGTGGTCTTGAGAGGAGGTCGTGTGTGCAGTGCGGATGGTGCCGTGCACGGCACCATCCGCACCTTACACAGTGGCTCTCAAGACCACCACCCATCCAAAAACTCGGTCCAGAAATCCATATGCTGCAATCAACATCTAATGCTCCTGATAATGGAAGTATGCACCCGAAACATGTCGAGCTAAGAGTACATCAATAAAATTACCTAGTTGCATCAAGTTGGCATTTCACTTTATTTCATGAGAAAGATGCACGGTCAGACAACCCTTACGAGCAGAAAATACTTTCTTCTGGTCAGTTTGTATCGGAAGAACAAATTATAAATATCAGTACATGTTCTTTTACAAATAACAGGCGAGAGATACGCGTGAATAATATTTTTGCACTAGTGTTCTTCATTCTTTAATGTAAATCGACAGTTTCACATGTCAGAATCCAGGATAGATCTCAGTTTAAAATGCAGACCATGTAACAGAATATCACAGCCTTCACGAATCTCGAAACCAGGAAATTATTATGAAAATATCTGTGTTATTTTGTCAGCGTAATGGCAGGTTTATACGGCGCTGGGAACGTAAGTAATGCGAGAAAGTTTCCATAGGTTCAGCAGGAGTTTTAATGCTGGATGAAATAAGCAGGAGGGCGATTAAATTAGGTGCTGCAATATTAATCTCTTGTCTGTAGATGCATCAGTTCTATTTTAGTTATCCTTTTTCAAGTCCGCTGAGACAGCTAATTCGCATTGCTGCCTTCATTTCTTTCAATTCGCTTTTTAATTTAGTGTAGGCCTATAAGTCGAGGAAAAAAAAGCGGAGCAGAAGAAGGAGATGCATAAATTAATAACGGAACAAATGAAACGCGTCATAAATTCATAGAAACAGAAATACAGAGGAAGAGGGGTAATAATCAGATACACACAGACTTGTGCAAAAGTAGAATAGGACGTTTTGTGCCACAGGCTATAGTAAGAAGTAGCTAACGATCCTGGTGGGTGACTCTAGGAAATGCGTGTTTCCAGCTCATGCCGCTTTTTTTCTGACAGGGTTTGGGACCATGCCATACTTTGAGTTCATTTGTTTATGATTTATTGAAAGCCGATTTGAATTGCTCAGATTGCAGAGCGTGGAATGGTAAAAATCATCAGTGAGTGGTGAATTGCTCAGGTCACATATCGCCGAGAGCTGAATTTTAAGGAAATTTAAAGGAGATGTCTGCCGAAACTGAGGCTCTGTGCCAGGATTTCTTTGAGAGAAAGAGAACAGCCATCGAAACAGCAGTCAAGGTAGCTGGTATCTATCCAACCCGGATTCCAATCACGCATCTCCCGAAAACAAGTACAAAGTATGACGTCTTGACACAAACCTCTCTGTTCCTGCGTTTTAAATATGGTGGTTGTCAATCACTGACAGCACAAACTCTCCGATAAAGCTAACTTAATAAGCACACAGTGGTTCTTTTGTTTGTTGCTGGATATTTTTCTTTTGTTTAAAGCCTACCAGGTCCCTATAAAGCCCATTTTATTTTTACGTAAACGTAAACTTCACACTACAAGGTGGCACGAAACCATTGGGGGGGGGGGAAATTGAAATAAAGCCCTAATTTTCTCTGATCTAGATGATGCCTATTGTACGGAAGGGGGGGGGGGTTGTGTTGGCTTGAGGGTCGGTCGGAAAAGGTCTCCCCAACGGGGTTCGAAACCCAAACCGTTTATTGTTATGTACACGATCGCAAAGTTTACGGCCGTGACCTGCAGGCCTATTAGGAATTTATTTGTTTTTTTCAATTTCCCTTCTAACACCAATTCTTTGACGTCCACTCACCACATCCACTCACCACGTCCACTCACCACATCCACTCACCAAGTCCACTCACCACGTCCACTCACCACATCCACTCACCACATCCACTCACCAAGTCCACTCACCACGTCCACTCACCACATCCACGTGTTCACATCGAAAATGCCTTATCTGTGAAATTTTATCTTCTATGTTGTGAATCATAATGACCTGTTATTAATGCTGCATATACAAAAGGTATTGTCACTTATTTTGTTTGCTATCGAGGTCCTCACGATGAACTGGGACCCAGGTAATTAAATTACACTACCCTTCTCTGTCAGTGGGTTAAGATTCATCATTGCTTTCCGTCTTATTCCGTATCGATATTAAGCACCATTAGGCCTATTTAAACAGTTTCGTATTAAGCGTCTCGTACTTATTTTTAAAGAATTAACGTGCTTAAGTATATTAATATAAGACTTAACCAAAAGCGACTATTAGCTTCGTCATTAATCCGATATGAACAACTGCTCTCCCGTTACTGCACACGAAGAACAAAACAAGCCCAGATCAACTCTAAGTCTGCTGTTAAGATATGGAGAAATCTCACGGAACTTGTTCATTAAAACCAGGAAAGGTACAGTTTAGATAAGCAAGTCTCCATTGTTTCGAATATAGCCATGAATTTGAAATCGTAGGAAGTATCAGCGAAATCACCAGACTTTTATGCCCTGCGACAATTTACAAAATTTCTAAATTATGCAAAATTTTAGGTTTCCGCGGCTGCGTTCTTGAGCTCCCAGCTCTTTTGAGCTGTGACGTTGTGTTGCTGAGTTAGTGTTTGTCGACGTTTCGACGAAACATGTCGACTTTAAGGTTTGAGAAATCCAAAACAAATTATTTAAATCGTGTTTATTTTGGGTTTACAGAATCGATGGCCTTGGTATCATGGATTTCGGTACCTTGTGAGCTAGGCTATCAATCTTCTGGCCTTATTTCGTGCCCCTGTTTATATGCAGTCTACATTTATATCGAATTACAATATAGGTTCCACAGATGGCATCTGTCTTTTTTTCCAGCGCCTTACACATCGCGTGATTCTCCGTTGTGCGTGGCAGCGAAGTAACTTCCCCATTTTACGTAGAAACAGCAATCAAGTTAAGTCTCTGTCGTGACAGTCACGTTTAGTTACTTGGTCAGTCAATCACAGCACTGTCGGGGTCCAGAAATTCGATGAAAAGTAGAAGTAATTCACTTTCTGCCAGTAACTAAAGAAGGTGGAGACTATGGAAGGTTAGTTTTGGGAAAGGCCAAATAATGTCACGTGATAATCTTCATAAAGGACGTCATTGTAGGCTCTCCTACAACGAGGTTACCTCTCTCGCCTTATTCCTGTTGATAACGCCGTGAAACGGGTTCTGGCAACATGCTAAATTCCTCATCCAGTCATGAAATTCTCTCCGTTCTTCGACCGTCAAAGTTCATGACTCTTTTCACCAGAGAACATCATATGTTCCTTTCCTGAGTCAGAAAGCTCCATTATAAAATCAGTTGTTACGTTCCTTCCTGTTATCGACGCCTGTTTTTATTAACAAATATTTTCCCTTCAGAATTCTCAGAAATAATTAAGCGTGTATTTTTTTCTCTGTTGATACTGGGCCTACACTGATTTCATTTTGTATTTTCTTATGTCTCGCCTTCTACGGAGGAACTACCAATTGGACAGAACTGCAAGATTCGCTTTCCGAAAAGTCCAGGTTCTAGACTGTCCGTTTCAAATTTCTTACCCATCTCTTTGACTGAAAATTCTAAAAAGGAGTAAATATTGGATCGAAGAAGACCGAGATTTAGTTTATAGATCTTCTTTGTCTGAACGATTGTCTGTGTCCTCCGTAAAACGCTAAGACTAAAACTGAACCGTCCTGCAAAACCACACGCCTGCCTCACATTTGGATTCTTTCATTTCGCCACGTACGTAGAAATAGACCTACTTAAAAAATGTTTTAACTGAAGGCATTAAGGACATATAAGCACCACCGAACTACCGTAGATTTGAGAAAGAAATAGTAATAAGTCTCTCTAATCATCACGTAAAAGTATTTTAAAAATATATGAAAATATAACTCAATTTAAATCCATAAATATATATTTCTGGTTTTGTGCATTGAAGGTCTTGGACTTCAAATGATATGCTCCTGACACAAACACATTTCATCAGTTTGTAGCATGGTTTTATAGAAAACGTATATTCTTGAATCTTTCTGTAACCTGTCAGGTAATTCGATCAGCACTGAATTATGGGGTTCAATTCGACATTGAAATGGGATATGATCGGTTGGGTGGGATATTCCCGATAGACGAAAGGCGGGGAAGGGGGAGGAAATAGATTTAAAAAAAGGACAACACTATATAGCTTGCTTTTGAATAAACAATTAAATAAATAAACAAATAATAATGGAAAAATAACAATTTTTTTACTTCGAGATCGAAGATAAAAAATTTATGTCAGTGTGACTTGATTAAGAAGAAAGGAAGAAGCACAGAAAAAAGATGAATAAAAAAGAAAAGACGGCCATAGATATAGTGGAATGGAGTCTCTGAAGGCTGTGAATTTTAGTTAGAAAGACAAAACACTTGTAATTGCTAATTGGGTAGTCACAAAGGAAATGAAAGTTGAACCAGATACGAAAATAAGAAGAATATTTAGAAAAAACCTATTTAAAAAATTTATTGTTACGGAATATGACCAGAATAGAAGGCGGCACCTATAAATTAGTTCTTTCTTCCAACATGGTGACGTAATATATGCAAATTATCTTCAAACAAACAAGAAAAACTCTCTTACATGGCAGTGGAACACTTCCCGGTAATCTGAATTGCTTGAGAAAGTTAGACGCCTCTGCAATTGGTGGCCTCTCTTTTTCTTCGATATTTTCTCACGGCAAGAGTTAAACACAAAATAAACACGAACTAAAAACGATATTCTAGCAGATGTTCGAGAACAGTTTTCCTTTAATCGTTCCTGTTTGCTCTTCACATCCCAGCGAAATCATTTATATCACTTCTTGCGAACTCCAAAAACTGACATAACAAAATATGTGCTTTTCTTTCTTTTTTCAAATTTTTATAGATTGTCAGAAAGAGAGGCACTCAAACGAAGTTGACTTTGCTTACATTTTATTTCCCTTGAGCCAGGCTTAAGGGAGGGTGGGGAAACTGCCTGTAGTTAACTTCATAGTCAAAGAGAGCGAGGCAGCTATTTCATATTTTCATGTGAGGGGGCTTTTTCATTTTAGATTGAGAACATATCATTCATACGGCACCTGGGATTTCTCCCTAAACTTCTTCTCTCTCGCCCTTTGCATTTATGAGACCAAGAGTGTCTTAGGGCTTCAGCTTGTTTTGTATTGAACTGGCGTATGAAGGACTATCATAATCTTTGAAAAATGTCTCCCTGATTTTATAAAAATATTTGTAATATATTTAATATTCCGAATAAAATAAAGCATGCGACATTGAATGTAGCGATACCTCAAACTGTACCAATTTGTATGTAAAATTTTTAAATAACAGAAACCTGGTGAAATAAAAGAAATGAAATTTGCAACATGTTGCAGACAAAGATGGCGGTGGCAGAGAAAGTGTGATTGATAAAGAGTGTTTCATATAAATACTTAAAAAATTCTAGTACTTGAGACCTGAAGTATTCCTACAGGCTTTTTTTCTGAAATATTTATAGCCTAAAACATTCTACGTTGTAAAAAGAAAGTAGGCCGGGATGTAGGCCTGCCTCCATATTCATCTCTTCTCTAGTGCCTTTTGCAGATATCGTATGTGTTCTGAGATTTTGTCTCTCATTTTCACCACTACAGTTTAGCACAAGATGCATAGGACCGAAATATAAGAAATTTGAATACTTTTTCTTGTCTGCAATAAATTAAATTCAGATTATGAAAACAATTAATAAAATAATTACATCGCTATAAAGCTTCTCAAATCTCTTGTTTTAAATGGGAACCAAAATTCCCATGAGCAGTTTATTCTATCCCAGGAGGAATCCTCCACTTCGTGTTGTGTCTTCATGTGGCGGAAGAAGACACTTTTCAATAACGACAGTACCGTAAATGCAAGTCCATTGAAATGCATCCATGGCCAGCCGACCTAGGGTGGTACTCCACTTCAGGTTGACCGGAGTGCTAATAATCCATAATCGTATAAAACCGGTACGTTTTCCAAAGTTTACGAATATTCTCGGATGTGCGCGGCATATTTTGCATAACTAAGTTAAAAAAAAAGCAGGAACCTTAGAACTGGAACCATCAGAATTCTCAACAGCTCAGGTACATTACGAATTAGAAACGTAATTTCTAAAGTTTAGATGGCAATTTGTAGCTGTAGAGGAAAGGAGAGGGGAGCAATATGTCGACAAATGAACAGACTGTTACACATTTGTCTATGACATTGGAATGGTGTTTGTATTTAGAAAAACGTTGCTTCGTGAAAAAGGGAATCGGAACAGCAGTTAAGCTACTGATATGGATTAGTGGAAGGATGAACCATATAGAACTGCAAGACCGTTTTTATTATGTTACGGAATGAATGTGATTATCCTAACTAACGTTAATGGGTGGGCTGGGCCTGTAGCATAGGAAAGGAATAAGTGTTACTGTCGCATAAAATTCACAAAAAATTCAGTCAATAAAGATGAAAGGAACTGAGGGAACGATATTGTATATGAGAGAATAATATTAAAATAAAAATGAAGTGGATGCAATTGTATGGATTGGATTCAGCCAACTCACAATTGTGTGTAGTACTTTAGTTGTCACCACTAAAGTCCACAGTTATGAAGCTCAACTCCCAGAGACGCATATTGCACGGTTCGCCCCTTCTGTGTGTCGCCCAAGACAATACGCGGGACAGAGGCAGAGAGCGTACATCGCGCGCCTGAAGATTAATAACCAAGACGACGCAAAGTAGTTGGCCAATGTTTTGCTGGGTAGTCGGTCCTCAGGGGCACATCTCAGCCCGATAGCTGCCGTATACACATCTGCATTATTGCTTATGAATATTTCAAAAACAGTGTTTTTATACCGTAAGCTGCTGTTGGTGCAGGCATGGTTCAACAGGAAAGAACTTCCTGGCTCTTAAAGGATTCCCCTTGCATGCAGCTTGCCTATAACCTGCGCCACCTGTGTTCTTGTTTGTTCATTTTCTGCATGTGGTTGCTTGCAGTTAATTAAACAGCGGCTGAGTGCCACTCGTTCATATCCGAAAATAGTGTATTGGTGACGTTTATGTTCATTCACTTGATGTTCCCAAGCTTATTAACCACAATACTTTCCGCTCACCATGCCTCACTGCGGCTATTGTCTACGTCTCATTTACCTACTAAAAATGAAATTTAAAGTCAGCAGATGCAACATTTAGTAAATTCGTGTCAAAAGATTAATATTTGATTGGAACTGATTTGATTCGATTTCTGTTAGGAACAAATCAAACCTGATTTCAAGTAGGACAGTAGAGTAAAATACGGGGTAATTATTTTTATTTATTTTTCAGTATTTTGAATACCCGGTATCAAAACATTTCCTTCTTACAACGTCGGAATTAAACAGCCATATTTTTGCTCTTAATTTCCTTCCGGTTATCACAGTGTTGGGTTTGTTTGTGTCTATGTCACACACACATCTTAGTCACACACTTACTCATTGAAAGTCAAAAACGTTCCCAAAAATATATGTCACTATAAACCACTTTATCCGATACCCAGTTTTAAAGACACAATCCTGTTTTCTGTTAAAATATTTACCATAAAATCCCCTGTTCAGGCTGCTAAATGAACAGGACTTTTATCAGAAGCTGTCACGTTTCAGTCTTCCTGGTGGCCAATTGTTTATTGAAAGCTGATGTAATACATATTTATCCCGTAAAATCTTCTTTCTTGAAATATGTGCTCTTCTGCGATATTACACACCATATGGAGGTAATTTATTACCGACGTTTCGGCACAACTTATCGGTCCAATGTTACTGGATACATGAAGATGGAACCGATAGGTTGTCCCAAAAATTCGGTAAGAAATTACACCAATAGGTTGTTTCATATCTCAGAAGAGTGCAGATTTCAATTATTTCGCGAAGGAAGCCCGAAAATTTCTTTCCTCCTCAAGGTCACAAGGTTAATTTTGCTCCCACAAACTTTGTACCATTCTCTGTATAATATTAAAAATTCAGTAATTCGCGTATTTACATTTTACGACACACGTTACTCGTTTTTCTTTTACCATTTTTAGGGTGCTTCTGCACGCCTGAGGAGCTTCTCTGAAATCGTTCGATCTGTCTGCATTAGTGTAGGAACAAGTAACATTTCCCACTGAATGATATTTTTAAAACTTAAGTGTGGAAAATTACGGAACTTTGTAATTTCCTTCAAGACCGGGCATTTTAAAGCTCCACATTAAACAAAATTCTACATGCATTTCTGGGTCACGGGCTTTTGCAGTATTCTTTGGGGCATGTTCTGTTTCTGTTATGACCTATACGAAATTGAACGAAATAAATTTAGGCTTTTCTAACTCTAGGTCTATGTGCCAAAACTAAAAATCACATTTTTCCAGAGATTTTTTTTGCTTTGCTCATATCCTAACAACAGCGCTAAAATGGAGTTTAGTGGTAAATGCGGATCAATTTTAACGTTTTTGTTAAGTTAAGGGAGGGGGGGTTATTGAGCACCGAATTTTCGGAGGAGGAAAAGCTCTAAATATGTAACAATTACAGGACATCGAAAAATTACTTTTTGATTAAAAATTCTGGTATTGGTATCTCACGATTTAGTGATTTCATATGTACTGTCTGATATACGCTTATATGTGCATCGAGTTTCAGAACGTATTTAAACTATAAATTCTTCAGAATTGTGTAAAAGTAAGCCGGACAGAGTGGACATTAATAAGATTATATACACACATTTATATGTGTGCCTTTATGTAAGAACTTATACACCTGTTAATGTTTACAGAACATATATTAATACCCTGAATACGTACATAGCCCCAGCAACGGACTTACGTCTCTCAATGTGTCACATAGCCCGTTCTTCCACTTAATATAACGACAATATTGTGCCGAGGAGTTAGTAAACTACTTTAAAATATGAGTGTATCTATTCTGTGAGTCCGCTGCTTTATACCGCGGGAGGCGCGGGGGGATTGCAGGAATGTCTTTACGATAAAGTGAACGTCATAATGTATCGTATCGCGAGCCAATAACATGGAATGACACGAAGCTTGCAAGTGCAACAAGAAAAGTTAAACTTTCAGGGAAAAGTTACGAGAGTGCGGTAGTGGGGAAAGGAGAAGGGGCGCTCAGAATGTTTTAATTTTCAGGATTGACTTTAACTGAAAATGGAACTGAACCTTAATGGTGGCAGTCTCTCTTCAAATGAAGGGCAATGTATAGGCTACAGTATAACCTTGGATTTAAAATGAGAGAATTAAAATGAGCAGATCTGTGGCAGTGCAGGTAGGCGGATCAATATTTAACTGAACGGGTGACTAGTTGACTAAGTGAATAAATACGTATTAGTTTGAATTATTTCTAATCAGTGGATTGGCTTAGGCCAGGGCTCCCACGGACTTTTATTACATATTGTCGTAAATAACAACGCATCGAAGGTTGTGTTGTTGTTGTTATTGTTGTTGTGAATATTATGCTGTGAGTAGCAGGTATTTGTTAAATACCGTCTCCAGTTCTTGGCTGAGATGATGGCTAGACCCTGTCCTTGCTGCAGATTCTAGTCGTTTTCCGAAATTCGTCGTGACACTTACTGAGGTTGAATGCCTCCTTTCACAGCATTCACGAATCAGAAATCATATTTGTAATCTTATTCGGCGCAATATAACATACACCGTCGTAAAAGTGTCTTCAGATAAGCTTAGAAAGCCAGGCAATGTAGGACGCACAATGATATCGCTTGCCATGGGCAGGTTTATAATATTATATTTAGGCATTTTCAACTCTCCGGATTATTCCGACGAAACATTATGTTGCCCTTCTACAAGAAAGTTTGGTAAAATTTAATTCTGATCAATCCTTACGTAGCATGAGGAACACTTAATAGTTTATCAGATATAAAACAAACCAGTATACGTAACAAAGAATGATAAATATCTTGCACCTCACTTTATGAGGCATATTTTTAGTACCGTCTGAAGTTTATTAGAGGGAACGTAAGGAACTGTAGGTTATGTCATGTGCAGTTTTTTCATGTGTTATTCTGCTGGGTTCTTGCACTGAATGGAGGTGTGGGTTTGCAATCCTTGAACACCATCGTCTATCGTCTGATCTACAGACACCACAAAACCTAACAGTAGTGGAGGATTATTCTTGATTAACCACAAGGATGTACATATCTTTTGCTAAATTCTTATTTGTCTGCTGATATCGGTTTGATTTCATATAATTTTTAAAAATTTTGATTCACTTTATAAACAGTGCTACTGATAAACTTAGGTACTGAAAACCATCAAAAAGTTCGCAAAACCCGACATCTGGAACCGAACACTGACGTTCACAGTAAGTCAATAAAAAATAGAAAGATATTACAGATTGAAGCGAAACTGCGCCGTTTCATTCACAAATAGTCTAATTACGTAGGAACGAAAAGACTGAAGACATATCTGCAGAAAAGAACTTTGAAAAAAGTATGGAATTTCACGCAGAAAGTTATATTTATCTTAGCACAACTGAAGATTTAATTGCATTAGTAAAATCGTGACAAGAAATAACAATGTGATATTCCAACAATAATTGGCAGTTTCTTATGATAAATTATTTATCCTTTTCAATAAATGTGTCAACAAGTAACCGGCAGATTTATGTATATGTGTTCATGTATTTAGCGATTTTACCTTACCACATGTACATTACAAGATGGAATTTTTAACCCTACGCCTAAAGATGGCAGTGTATGCCAAAGTATGTACAGAGATTATCAGTGGTCTAATGAGTTTACACACAATTGAATATTCTGTTTGCGGGAAAACCCTGACATTAGTACCCATAATTAAAATAATTATCATTACAAACAATGGACACATGCACAATCTCAACAAAAGCATAAGACCTTGTATTCTCCAAATCAGGATACTCTCCGAAATACTGTGACATCGCCAAATGCAAACAACGGTGAAGTCAAGGATTCTCATATTTTCCAAACGTCTAGGAGCCACCCAAAAATTCTAAACGCCAGAGGGATGACTTGCCGCAAGTTCCATGAGGAAGGTCCACAAAGCCACCACACAAAATTTAGTCAGCCGCCGACCTGGCGCTAGGGATTTGTGCGCCCTTGCTTTAGAGCCATACTACAGTGCAATCCAATGGCATATTTTGAGAACTCTGAGACGTAAACATTCTGGTCACTTCAGTTTTTCTGTCGCTTATGAAATGACACAGGAGTGAAAAGAAATATTTTATTTACTGGAAGAGAGTTGTATTAAATGGGGGATATGTAATAATTTCTGAAATGTTACTTTTAAATTCAGCTTATTTTTTTGTAGGAGAAAATAAGCGAAGATGTAGGTAACTATACAGGCCTCATTATCTGGCAATGCTTCAAAAATAATTTCCATCCTCCATTAGTATCGCTACCATAGACACGTTAGAAATTAGTTATTTCGCTCTTTACTTTGGAAGATACATAAAACAGTTTTATTATATTTTATATATTTTATCGTATATCTGGTTAAATTTCTATTAGAATTAAAAATTTAACTTCCACAGTTTGACAGGGTTTTTCCTCTAAATCTCTTTTGAAAATTATGTAACTCTTTAAGAACTTGTACTAATTATTCTCCATTCAATTGGATCTTGGGTACTGTCTTCCTAAAAACAATTCATCACTGCTATGTCGGCCTATCACATAAATAGCATGGACCCCATATATTTAAAAAAAAAGTGTAATTTTTCTCAAGAACATTTAAGTTCAAAACAACATAAAATATTATCCTATATACCTTAAACCATCTTGTAATGTGGCAGAGGGCTCTTCTCAGAGTGCAAAGTGTCCTGGTTTTGAATATGAACAGTAACCTCCGTCATGTACATGATGTTAAGCGTGATTAGAGTTCTAACTCCCTCCACTAAGTCTTAATAATTTTGCTTCATTAATTAATCAGAGTAAAGCTCTGCATTTTACGTTAGGTTTATTATGTTTTTGTCATTCCTAAGTTAGATGTAAGTGACATCTGAAATTGTTATCGCTCGTCACCCTGTGATACGAGGGGATGTTTATCAGTCCTTAGCCCGACCAGGAAGGAAACAAGCTGCAACGACCCAACTCCGGATTTATTCAACATACCCCCCACAAAGATCAATACACTTCTTAGCCCATTGCTCTAATTTTTGCAAGCCACTCAAAAAATAATTAAGAAATTTGTCCTTCCAACCAGGTCTCCGCGGTAGCAATGACCTCCGAGTCGGACGAAAAATGGTGACTTTCAATTTTTTTTTCAGTCCAGGAAACAGGTGGTAGTCCGACGGGTCCAGATCCGGAGAATAGGGTAGATGATCAAGACATTGGAAGCCCAGGTAAGCCAGTTTCTTCTGGGTTGCAAGTGCCCGGTGTCGTGCAAGAACAAGACCACCTTGGTGATCTTCCAGCGGCGTTTTTCCTTCAAAATGTCCTTAAATTGCACCAGCAGAGATGAGTAACACTCCGCGTTGATAGTTTGGCTCTTTGGAAGATAATCATTGAGGAGGATGGCGTCTTGATCCCAAAAAATGTAGACGAGAACTTTTCCAGCGGATTTTTGCACGCGGAATTTTTTGGAGCGGGGTGAGCCGCTATGCCGCCACTCCATTGATTGTTGCTTTGTCTCCGGGTCATAGTGATATAACCAGGTTTCGCCCAGGTCAACAATCGCGACAGGAAATCATTTGGATCGCGCCGAAAAAAATCCAAATTTTCTCATACGACTGGCACATTTTTGATCCGCTTTCAGGCATTTCGGGACCAACTTCGCGGAGAGCTTCCGCATGTCCAAATCTTCATGAATTATAGACCCAACCCATTCACGTGAGATGCCCAGTTGCTCAGCTATTTATTTAGCCGAAATCGGACGGTCTTACAAGATTAGTTCGTGAATTTGATCAATATTCTCCGGATTGGTCACTGTTTTGTGTCGTCCAGGACGAGGCGCACCACAGGTGGAAAAATCACCACGTTTAAACTGGGCCACCCAGTTTTTTACGGTGGCATACGATGGTGCATGTTACCCTAATATTTCTGTCAGAATGGCGTGAATTTCCTTCGGCATCTCGCCTTGCAGGAAAAAAAAAATTAATGACAGCTCGAGTGTCCATGTTGTTGAAATCGCGCGCATCACCTGACATGTTTCCTTTCAGCCTCTGTAACAAGAGAATACTTACATTTCGGCACATGAGCAGACCGCTCTTTCCAACGACACAATCGATTCCTTCCCACGACATCAGGAAGTAAGTCGGGCTAAGGACATATCAGCACCCCCTCTTATATGTGTCGTAGTTTGACGGGTTTTATGTTAGGCTGCGTTCATGTTAACAACCGCTTTTATAGTTAAATTTCTTTACAGTGATAGTTGTAGTCAGCAGTATTAATGAGGTTTTTATCGTATCAAAGTTATTTAACAAGTTCAGCTAGTCTAAATAACAGATATAAAAGGAGCTTATTTCCACATCGCCAGTTCATTTGGCGCCCGAGGCAGTGCCAGTTCTCCTAGACTCAGTCGGGGCTTTTGAACCAGCGCCCCTTTTTTTCCAAATTACGGAATCACAGACAATCACGTTACAGATTTTTATTACTGAACGACACTCTTTCAACTGCAGAAGTACAGGTGTAGAGTAAAATGAGACAAAGAGGAAGATGATATTCAATTCTGACGGTGTAGGAATTAGGAAGGAAGCTGCTGTGTTAATGTCTCAGAACATCATGTTGATATTCGATTGGGGAAGATGAGAAAATTTAAGAAATCGCTTATAAAGACAATACCCCCAGCGGCAATTCGAAAGAAAATGTCCATTTACAGCATAGGTGCACAAATCTCATGGTCTAGGTCTCCAGGGCAAATAAATTTTCTTACCTCAGCGCTAATATTTATGGGTGCTTAATGTGGATTTGCTTAATTTCATCCTTTCGGTACCTAGAATATTGATGTACCTCTTAGACATTTGGAAAATTTGTGCATCCTTAATTCAGAGATTTTCATATCTGCCAAACTGACCTACTGTAATTTGCAGGAAGAGGTTACGAAACTTTCTCGTCCCACTCCCACCCTCTTTTATTAAGAAATGTTATTTCAATGTACACCATTAACAAATTCAGACTTACATGTTATAATTCTCGGTTAGGCCTACGTACACATAGACATATCCAGTAGAGTCCTGAGAAGAAATAACAAGGTGATAGAGAAATCACGCACAAAAAAAAGGCTCTGAAATTTTATTTTCCTTCAGGTACATTTGTAATGATCGAATGAAGGAGGACTGCATAGACGGAAAGGTTAACACATATAAAGGAGATTTGAATTGAGCAAATAATGTAGTCGGGGAATATAAAGGGAAAAAACACTTGGGGAAATGTGTTTTAGGCTGGAGAATGTTATTAAAATTATAGTTTAATATAGTAAGACAGTTTGGATTGCGTATGGTGCGGGGGTAGGCTTCTGTGAACACTCAAAGACCTTCGGGTTACACGGTAGGCGGAGTATGTCCTGACTTGTCAAGTAACAAAAACTTCTAAAGAAGGAAATTTTTCCAGGAAATTAGATACTTATTTCTACGAATTGCTAGAAGTACCTATTTTGAGAACCGCGGTAGCACAGTGGTTAAGGTGCTGTGCTACAAATCAGAAGGTCGCTGGTTCGATACCAGCTGGTGTCAGTGGAATTTTCATTGACATAAAATCCTTTCGATCGCACTATAGCCCCCGGGTCGAATCAACCTCTAACAGAAATGAGTACCAGGAGCATTTCCTGGTGGTAAAGGCGGCCGGTGCGTAAGGTTGACGACCTACCACCATCCTGTGCCGTTGTCACGAAATCTGGGAAGCTTAACTTCAGTGGAACACTCTGGGCCTATCCAGGCCTGTAATGGGACTGCTTTACCTTTACCCATTTTGAGAACGAAAATAAAAGACATAAATCTCATATATAGTTGTTTCTCGGAATTCACCTCGAGTATATATTTCTTGTTGATTTCATTTACATGCTGGCATATCTTAAACATAACGTGTAGTTAGCACCGCTCCTGATATCTTCTTTCGCTCAACGTAATAATGAACAATTTTACTTCTAATGAATAACCAAGCTCTGACCTCTCCCTGGACATGACATTTTCGCAGAGCTTCGCCACGTCCTGGAATGTCTGCAGAAACAGGAAGAGGTTCAGTTTGTATTTTTACGGCCCTGTAGGACATAAAACACAACTTCCACCCACATCTCTTTCCAAGTTTTATGGTAGAGCACCCATGATAAGATGCAGGCTACCGAAACTGGCGTTAAATATGCGGGCATTTTAAGTGATCACATGTTTCAGCCAAGGAGGTTTGCAAGGAGTGGGCAGTAATGTCAACCGAAGTCCTTAAACACTTATACAGAAGCAGATGTAACTTTCGGAGAACTCTTCCGCTATTTACGTACTTACTTACATACTTACCTACTTACTTACGTACATACTTACTTACTTACTTATTTACTTACTTACTTACTCCATGGTGCAGAGTCCTTCTTGAGAAGCTAACTGGTTTGCAGCTAGTCAAGAAATTCCCCGCATTTCACGGAACTCGAAGGTTCATTACCGCACTCAAAAGCGTCCGCCACCTGTCTCTATCCTGGGCCAGCCCAATCCAGTCCATATAGCACATCCCACCTCCTGGAGATCCATTCTAATATTATCTACCAATCTATGCCTAGGTCTCCCCATTGGTCTCTTTCCCTCCGGTTTCCCCACCAGGACCCTATACACCCCCTTCTCCTCACCCATAACTCTTCCTAGTTCTACAAAAGCTTAAAGTGTGTTTTGCAGTGCCATGGTTAAGCTAGTGTTGTTTTCACCTCAAAATTTTACACAACTAAATACTAGTATTATTGATGTTAAAGCTAGAAAATTCCCGATGTGTTATACTTAAAAGTTAATTAACATTTTTTAATTTCAGTGTGTATTTAGCATCGAAAGTTGTGAAATGTTTATGTAGAGTAAGGTTGAGAAAATCGAGGAACAAAATGTTGTAACCTATTCTTAGTGTGATTCCATCATCCAGGAATTTACCCAGAGGTACTTAGGTAAACCACGCAGAACGAGTAGTTGACACACCGTAAAAGACTCGAAACCGGTTCTCATTTGTACAGGCCATATGCATTAGAATTTAGGGAAAATTTCTCGATAAGATTCTTGAAGCCCTGGTATAAGTGTCAGACTCGGGCCGTGCTAAAACCGCGCACTCTATTTCGAGAACCAACGTAACACCTGCGCACATACAAGCACTTCTTCAAGGTACGATGTACAGGAAGTGTAACTGAACAGAGACCAACTTGATATCACTTGTTTTTTTATTTCATTATTTGATGCTCAACATGTTTCGGATGTTAATACATCCATCCTCAGGTGCTTGCGACTTATTTGTTGAGTTATTTCATGGGTTGTATTGCTCTGCTTCGATGTGTGTTGGTGTTACGTTGTGGTTTGGCTGGGGTGGTGTGGTATCCGTATGCAGGCTGAAGCAGTGGTTTGGCTGGGGTGGTGTGGTATCCGTATGCCGCTTGAAGCACTGCTTCAGCTTGCATACGGATACCACACCACCCCAGCCAAACCACTGCTTCAGCCTGCATACGGATACCACACCACCCCAGCCAAACCACTGCTTCAGCCTGCATACGGATACCACACCACCCCAGCCAAAC